>Ga0210400_10000149_pt1 | contig 94462 bp, 84 predicted proteins | sample IncBWH26MmetaG_FD_155456 | JGI IMG/M metagenome (GOLD analysis project Ga0210400, IMG submission 155456) | Forest soil microbial communities from Barre Woods Harvard Forest LTER site, Petersham, Massachusetts, United States - Inc-BW-H-26-M | ecosystem: Environmental > Terrestrial > Soil >... | reverse complement strand
TGCAGGAACAGGAATTCGAGCGGCTGGGCAGCACGCGCACCATTCGCGTGAACGTTCGCGTGGTGGCGGCCACCAATCGCGACCTGATGGAAATGGTCCGCGAGGGGTGGTTCCGAGCCGACCTGTTCTACCGGCTGAATGTATTCCCGATCTCTCTTCCGCCGCTGCGGGAGCGTTGCGAGGACATGGCGGACCTGGTGTGGCATTTCGCGCAAAAGTTCGCTGCGCGCATGAACCGGAACATCGAGGTGATTCCGGATGAAGTCATGGAGGCCCTCCAAGCCTACGACTGGCCGGGCAACGTCCGGGAGTTGCAGAACCTCATCGAGCGCGCTGTGATTCTGTGTGAGGGCGAAACCCTTTCGATCGTTGAACCCTGGCCGCAGGCCGAAACACTGCGAAGATCCCAGCCCGCCGTTGCTCTGGCGGAGACCCTCGCGAGTCAGGAAAAGAAAATCATTGAGGCTGCTCTAAAAGAGAGCCGTGGTCGTATTTCAGGCCGGTTGGGGGCAGCTGGGAAGCTCGGATTGTCGCGAACTACGCTCGACTCGAAGATCAAAAACCTGCGGATCAACAAGCACCAATATAAGGCTGTGTAAAATGTCGTCGATCAGCGGACACCGCGGCCTGCAGCGCACCATACAGAACCAGAGAACCCGCAAACTCGGAATCGAACGGAATACGAGGCAGCCAGTGTCGTTTTTCTCCGGCCGGGATCGAGGAATGGTTTTCTTCCTGGCGTTCCTGGTTCTCGCAACGATCTTTGTGCCGATGGTTGCCCTGTCGCAAGCCGGGCGCCTGGCGTTGTCCTTCATCTTTGTCCTCACGCTCATCTCAGGCGCATTCGCGACCATCCAGCACCGTATCACCATCTACCTGGTTATCGTCCTGGCAGTTTCGACTTTGGCCGTGGATCTGGTCGCCGAATTCGCCCCTTCGCACGGTTCACCGGCCCTGGAGACGACGCTAAGGCTGGCTTGTCTGTCGATCCTGGTGTTCATGACATTGAAGCGAACACTCCGTCCAGGACCGGTAACTGTATACCGAGTGATGGGCGGAATCGCTGGGTATTTGCTAATCGGTTTCACGTGGACATTCGCGTACCAGCTAGTCGTACACCAGGCGCCTGGCGCGATTCACTTCGCATCCGGCGTGGCCGACATTCCTTCGCGGCAGCCGAACCATTTGCTCTACTTCAGTTTTGTAACGCTCACCACCGTCGGTTACGGCGATGCATATCCGGTACACCCGGTTGCGCGATCGCTGGCTGTTGCTGAAGCGCTTGTCGGCCAACTCTACATTGCAATCCTGATCTCCTCGTTGGTCGGAATGGCATTGCAGGCCAGGTCAGCTAGTGTTCGCGGCAGCCGCGTACGTGCTGGCCCGACGCCAACAAAATCATCGATATAAGGCTCTGTTGGATGAAACGATCTGCCCCAAGCGAGCTCTGGCCAGACCGGCCGGATGCAAATCAAAGAACGAGCTGAAAAAAATTATGAAATCAGGCTGTCGGGCGCGGCTTCCTCCTGCCGCCGAGTGGCACCTACGGCTCTCGCTCGGGCTGACACTACTTTCGGCGGTAGGAGCCGGTTCGGGTGCTGGGGCGCGTCTGGCAGGGAGCAGAACGCCAACCCCGCCACGCTCGCCAATGATTCCGCCGCGATGCAATCCGGTGTGACCGATGAACAGATCGTCGACTAACGCTCGCCTCGGACGACTGCTGCTTAGGAGTACCCTACTTGACACCTAGGCAGGATTGAACTGCGACCAACGTAAACCTCTCATTTATTTGCATCCCAGGTCCGGAGCCGGCGAAGCTATGGTCTTGGGCCGCCGGTTGGTTCCAGTCGGTCTCCGCTTTCCGGTTTCTACTCCCCAGCGGTCGCTGGTAGATAAAAGCTGCGCGCCGCTGGTGGATCATGTCATATTAGGTTTTGGAATTTGCGGGGAGAGCATGAACGATCAGTTGATAGTGGTGACGGGTGGTGGCGGCTTCATAGGAGGGCACCTCGTCGCCGCGCTCCGGAAGCAGGGTTGCAAGAAGATTCGCTCGATCGATATTAAGCCGATCGAGGAGTGGTATCAGCACTTCGATGACGTCGAAAATCTGTCGCTCGATCTGAATGTCCAGCCCAACTGTGAGCGCGCAGCCGAGGGCGCTTATGAGATCTGGAACCTGGCAGCGAACATGGGCGGCATGGGGTTCATTGAGAACAACAAGGCTTTGTGCATGCTTTCGGTGCTGATCAACACGCTGATGTTGCAGGCCGCGCAGAAGTTTGGAGTGAGTAAGTTTTTCTATTCGTCGTCGGCGTGCGTCTACAACGGGGACAAGCAGCGCGATCCGGATTGCCCGGGCCTCAAGGAAGAGGACGCGTATCCCGCGCTCGCCGAAGACGGCTATGGATGGGAGAAGCTTTTCTCCGAACGTATGTGCCGGCATTTTCGGGAAGACTTCGGGTTGCACACCCGTGTCGCGCGCTTCCACAATGTGTACGGTCCGCATGGGACCTGGGACGGTGGACGGGAGAAAGCGCCCGCCGCGATTTGCAGGAAAGTGATCCAAGCCAAGCTGTCGGGCACGCGCGAGATCGAGATCTGGGGAAGCGGTCATCAGACGCGCAGCTTCATGTACATCGACGATTGTTTGAATGGTATGCGGATGATCATGGACTCAGAGATTGTCGATCCCATCAATCTTGGTTCGGCGGAGATGGTCTCGATTAATCAACTGGTGGATATCGTGGAAGGGATTGCCGGAGTGAAGCTGATCCGGAAGCACAAGCTGGATGCTCCCCTAGGAGTGAATGGGCGCAACAGCGACAACGCGCTGATCAAGAAATACCTGGGCTGGGAACCCAACATTCCACTGCGCACGGGGCTGGAGCAGACCTACGCTTGGATTTACGACGAGTACGTGGGCCGCGAGCGTCGAGCATCAGCGGGATCGCCGGGATGATTTTGGGCCGTTACGCCCGGATTCTTTTCGAAACGCCCGCCTTCGCCACGCTCAGCCACTCGCCCAGATATTTCAACGGCTTGGCCGCGTTGTACCACAGCCCCACGGGGAGACTCGCCAGAAACTTCCAAATGGATGGCTGGAACGTTTCGAAAAACTGATCGCGTCCGTCCATCCGATAGGCGGTGTAATTCAGGACCCAGGAAAACGGAATGTAGCCGTAATGGCGTTTAAGCAGATCCATGGAGGAACGGAAAACTTGGTTCCGTTCGCTCAGAGTCTTGGCCGACTGGTGCATCCTCGAATATGCCAGGTACTCCGGGATGTGCGCGAAACGCACACCTTGGGTTGCCATGCGGATCCACAAATCGTAGTCGAACGACCAACGCTGCTCCGGATCGAGTCCGCAGCGGCGATAGGCCGATGCGCGGATGAACGCTGCCGGCTGGCAAATGAAGCAATCGCGCTCCAGTTCTTTCGGGTCGAAAGGCAGAGTCGGATAACGCTCGATTACGGATCCGTGTTCGTCGATCCAATAACCTTCGCCGTAGACGACGTCGACATCCGGATGCGCTACAAAGTAATCGACTGCCGTCCGCACAGCGTGGGGCAGAAAGGCGTCATCGGCGTTCAGCCAGGCGAGAATTTCACCGGTCGCGCTCGAAAGGCCGCGGTGGATCGCATCGCAAGGACCCGAATCGGACTCCGAGCGGCATTCAAGGCGATCGCGATAGCGCGCGAGGATCTCGAGCGTACCATCGGTCGAGCCGCCTTCCATCACGATATATTCGATGGGTGAATAGTCCTGCGACAGAACACTTTCAATGGTTTGCGGAATATACCGGTCCATGTTCAAGGAGGGGGTCACCACGCTGACCAGCGGAGCGGAACCGGCTTTTGCAACCAAGCCTCCCATGATAGCCCGTCAGTCCAGCGGTGTCGATCTTGATAAACCAAATTCAAAACGTTATACTTAGCGGGTTATTTGCTCTTTCTGAGGGAATTTTTTGCGAATTGCGCTTCTCCAGATCAACCCCACCGTCGGAGCTATCGAAGGCAACGCGTCTTTGCTGATTCAGGGCGCAAAGGCTGCCCAGGAGGCAGGGGCGGATTTGGTGGTTTCCCCAGAGTTGGCGCTGATGGGGTACCTGCCCAGGGATCTCCTGATGAGTCAAGGATTTGTCCGGAGGAGTTGCCTGGCATTGCACCGCATGGCCAAGGAATTGGCGTCGGCGCCACCTGTGTTGGTGGGAGTCGCCACCTTGAACGAATCCGAGATGGGGCGGCCTCTGTTCAACAGTGCCGTGCTGCTTCACGATGGCGCGGTCGGCCAAACCTTTCATAAGACACTGCTGCCGACCTACGATGTCTTCGACGAAGATCGATATTTCGAACCGGGCACCGGTCCTCAGATCCTGGAGTTGAACGGCTGGCGTCTGGGTATCAGCATCTGCGAAGACGTTTGGAACGACCGTGATTTCTGGCAGCGACGGCGTTATCACCAGGATCCCGTTGAAAAGCTGGCTCAATCGGGTGCGGAGGCGTTTGTAAACCTTTCGGCGTCGCCGTTCACCGCGGGTAAACAAGTCTTGCGTGAGCGGATGCTTGGTCATCTGGCTCAGAAGCATGGCATCCCGCTGGTATACGTCAATCAGGTAGGCGGCAACGACGATCTGATTTTCGATGGGCGAAGCTGTGCATTCGATGCAACCGGGAACCTGATCGCGCGGGCTAAGGGATTCGCGAGCGATGTGCTGATCGTGAATCTGGAGACCGGCGCAGGCTCGGCCGCCGAGGACGATAACGCGCCGGAGGCAGAGATCTGGAACGCGCTGGTTTTGGGGGTACGAGACTACGCGGCGAAAACACGATTCGAGCGGGTGCTGCTCGGTCTGTCCGGCGGCATCGATTCTGCTTTGACGGCGGCGATCGCAGCCGATGCCATCGGTCCCGAAAACGTGCTGGGCGTGCTGATGCCGTCCTGCTACTCAAGCACCGGTAGCGTCGACGATTCGGTTGAGCTGGCGGAGAACCTGGGGATTCGCACCGTCACGCTGCCGATCTCGGACATCATGCAGACGTATGACCACACGCTCGAGCAGGCGTTTTCGGGTTGTGCGCAGGACGTGACTGAAGAGAACATCCAATCGCGGATTCGAGGCAATCTGCTGATGGCGCTTTCGAACAAGTACCGTTCGCTGCTGCTGACCACCGGGAACAAGTCCGAAATGTCGGTGGGCTACTGCACCTTGTACGGCGACATGAACGGTGGACTGGCGGTGATCGCGGATCTGCCGAAAATGATGGTGTACCGGGTATCGCGCTGGCGGAACCAGCGGCGTCCAGATATTCCCGAATCGATCCTGACCAAGGCTCCGTCCGCCGAACTGCGGCCCGGCCAGACCGATCAGGATTCGCTTCCGCCATACGAGCTTCTCGATCAGATTTTGGAGCTGCACATCGAGCAGTCCCAATCTCCCGAGGAGATCATCGCGCAGGGTTTCGACGAGCAGGCTGTCCGCCGCGTTCTGCGGCTGGTGCGGATAGCGGAGTTCAAGCGGAAGCAGGCGGCTCCGGTACTTAAGGTGACATCGCGCGCGTTCGGGACGGGCTGGCGGATGCCGATTGCCCGGGAAGAATGAGGAATCAATGAAACTATCGATCATCGGATTGGGAAAACTGGGTGCGCCGCTGTCGGCGGTGATGGCGCACAAAGGGCACACCATTGTCGGTGTGGACGTGAACCCAGTCTATGTGAAGGCTGTGAATGAGGGAAAAGCTCCGGTGCGGGAGCCGGGGTTGCAGGAAATGATCGACGCGAACCGCGCGCGAATTTCGGCGACCGAAAGCTATGAAGATGCGATCCTGGCAACGGACGCAACGTTCATCATTGTGCCGACGCCTTCGGAATCGCACGGCGGGTTTTCGCTGCGTTACGTGGTCAGTGCCGCGGAACGGATTGGCGCGGCGCTGCGCAAAAAGAAGGCGTGGCATCTGGTGGTGCTCTCGAGCACGGTGATGCCGGGATCCATGGACAGCACAGTGCGGCCGGTGCTGGAGCAAAGCTCGGGCAAGACGTGCGGCGTGGATTTCGGGCTGTGCTACAACCCGGAGTTCATCGCTCTGGGCAGCGTGATCCGGGACATGCTGAAGCCGGACATGATTCTGATCGGCGAGTCGGATCCGCGCTCGGGGCAGATTCTTGACGATCTGTATCGCGAAGTGTGCGAGAGTAACCCCCAAATTCAGCGAATGAATTTCGTGAACGCGGAACTCACCAAGCTCTCAGTGAACACCTTCGTTACGACCAAGATTTCCTACGCGAATATGCTGGCGCAGGTGTGCGAATCGCTGCCCGGCGCGGATGTGCAGGTAGTGACGCGCGCCATCGGATGCGATACGCGAATCGGCCAGAAGTATCTGCAAGGGGCGCTAGGTTACGGTGGTCCCTGTTTTCCGCGCGACAACCTCGCCTTCGCAGCGTTAGCCCGGGATCACGGAGCGCCGGCTCTGCTGGCCGAAGCGACCGATCAATTGAATCGGCGCCAGGTGCCCCGGTTGGCCAAGATGGTCATGGAGCGGCTTCCAGAAGGCGGCACTGCGGGAGTGCTCGGGCTGTCTTACAAGCCTGGTACGGAAGTGATCGAGGAGTCGCAGGGCCTCGCGCTGGCGAAGCACCTGGCGCAGCGTGTAAGCGTGGTGGCGTATGATCCGGCGGCCATGGACAACGCCCGACGCGAGCTATCGGGAGTGGAGTTCGCTTCGAGCCCGGCCGACTGCGCAGCCCAGGCCGACGTGTTGGTCATTACCACTCCGTGGCCGGAGTTCAAAACGCTCACGGCTCGGGATCTGAAGAAAGGCGCCGCGATTCTGGACTGCTGGCGCATTCTGTCCCGCGAACAATTCGAGGGCGTAGCGCAGTATTTGACGCTCGGCTACGGCGAATCCTTGGAGGCCGGCGAGGAATCCGAGAACCTTAAGGCCGTTGGGGCAGAGGGCGATTGATTTGGTCCATGCTTATTCTGGCTTTGCCGTCAGACACAAGTGCCAGCCGAACGCGCGTTCCAGGGCGCGGAAAAGCGGTTTCGGGATCCAGCGGAAATACCACACCTTCCGATAACGATAAGCGACGTAGTCGGGGATGTTATAGCTGAAAATGTGGTCCACTGAGACGTCGGTCACGCGAAAACCGTGTTGCTCCAAAAGGCGCCGCCCGCTCTTGCGGGAGTAGCTGTAGGTTACCGGACACCCGGTCTGTGCTTCTGAATACCTGGCGATTAGTTCATCCAGCTTCCAGAATTGTCCCTTGCCATAGACGAACAGGATCCACAGTACTTTCCAGGACCAGCGGTAATACACCATGATCTTCAAGGTGGTCGAGGGAGTGACGTATTTTCTAATCTCTTCGAGAACGCGCTCCGGCGAGGGAGTGTGATGGATGACGCCAAACGAATACACAAGGTCGTATGATTCCACTGGAACCGATTCGCTGATCTGCTCGGCATTCGCCTGGATCGCTCGAACGCGGTCCGCGACTCCGAAAACCTCCGCCCGTTTCCGCGTCATTTCCAGAGCCTTCTCGGTCAGATCGACTGCAGTGACCTGGGCTCCGTTGCGCGCGAAATTGATGGTATCGGTTCCAATGCCGCATCCGATCTCGAGGACTTTCTTGCCTTTCCACTTTTCGAACTCCGCGAAGGCGGGGATGTGCGGCTCGACCAGGTACTTACGTGCCTCTACCTCATCGAAGTACTCACGCGTGCCCACCGGCTTCGGCGAATGCCGGATGTTGCACGGGCGCGCGTTCCAGTAATCTCTGACGCGTGCGATCGTAACCTGTTCGAAGGAGGCGGACGTACTCATCTTCTAAAGCTCCTGGACGACTTCAATTCTCCGATTATAGCCCGGCGGCGGTGGTTCACGGTCGGCAAGCGAAACAGTCGTAGGAAGGTTGGACTGCCTTGGAATTTAAAAGGATGAGGCAAAAAAGCTCCAGCAGAGACAGTTGAAATGTACAATAGAGTTGTGGCAGAGCGCCAAAATGGAAGCTTGGTTCATGGACCCGACGGCGGTCCGGGTTTGTGGACCGAGTGCCATGACTAAACACTCTCTGCATACCATCCAATCGCTGCCTGGCCCCCATCCACCGCCGTACCGCATCGCGGAAGTCTACATGTTTGACACCTGCACGCACAAGTGCGGGTACTGCTGGCTCGCCGAAAGCGGGCAGGTGCTCGATTTCGCCCAGCTTGAGCCGTTCCGGAACCCGTCTTTCATCGACAAGATCACCTCATTTTTCCTGTCGCATGCAACGCCAGGGATCAAGTGGCTCCTCCAATTAACCGGCGGAGAGCCGCTCATCGCACCGAATCTGGATCGGCTAACAGCGCCCCTCCTGGCGGCGGATCATCGAATTTCATTTTATACGGCCCTTTTGGTCGGCACCAAGCATCCTGGATTTCGTTTCCTACTGGAGCATTCGCACCCGCAAATAGACTACATCATGGCGTCATTCCATCCCGAAGCTGAGTTGGATGAATCGAGGTACTTCGAAAAAATCCGAATGCTGAAAGATGTGGGGCACAAGGTGTTCCTGCGTTTCGTGGGCCAGCCGCAGCGGCTCCACCGGTTGCAGGAACTGTCTGATCGCTGCCGCGAGATGGATATCTGCTTTTATCCCACAACCCTGCTGTCCAACCAGTACCCAGGTGCGTATACGCAAGAGCAGAAAGATCTTCTGCGGGGCCACTTTTCATCTTTGAGCCAGCACGTCCAGTTGGAGGGTGGGTTGGACACTACGGATCTCCACTGCTACGCGGGAAGCCGGATCATTGCCGTCAATCTTCAAACCGGTAACATCACTCCCTGCATCACGGTCCAAAGTCCCTCGCTGGGAAACGTCTTTGAAGATCGCCTCGAAGTGCAGGAGGCCCCCATCCGATGTCCAGAGCCCGGCATCAATTGCATCTGCGACGTTCACTTCCAGCAAAACATCATCATTGCTGCCGAGGACCGCTCCTGTTTTGAAAGTCAACTGAACGGGTTCGCGCCACCCAAAGATTTTCAGACAGAATTGGCGGTGATGCAGCAAAATGATCTGCGCTTTTACGCCAACCCAAAAGCTGGAATGGGCGGGGTGGCCGACGACGCGCGGCCATTCTACACGATCGGCGAAATCAAGGAGAATTACCGGAAGAGTCGGGGGCTCCCTCGCACAAAACTGAAGCGGAGCGATCTGCGCGAGCTCACAGGCGCGGTCCAGGGGATTCAAGTGGCCCATGCCGAAGCTCACATCCAGCAAGGGACCCCGGCTCGCATCGTTACGCCCGCAGCAAGGTGGTCTTATGCCGCGGCCTTCCCGTTACTCATTCCCTCGGACGGGTCTGGCGAGATCTGGGTCCGTATTCGGACGAGGGTGCTCCTAGGGGAAGGCGGCTTCGGTCTATTGAATCGTGCCGGCACGGCGTTCCAGGATCGGAGCTTCGTGCCTGCCGGCACGGAGATGCGAACCATCTTCCTCCAGATCACCGATGCCGCTGATGCGGGGAGCCTGATCATTCAAAACTCTACGGCGGACGGGCAGGCGGCTGAGATTCTGCTGGAGCAGGTGACCGTACTTGGGTCGCCAAACTCATAAACCTAGGAGAAAATCGATGCAGGCCAGGCGATGACTGGAGTCGCCGCATTCGACGCTATACTGAACCTTTCATGAGGAAACGCATCTGGCGGGGCGACTATCTCTTCCTCTTCGAGAACCTGATTCTCAAGGATTTTCGGATCCGTTACCGCAACATGTCGCTAGGCATCTTGTGGTCCCTGGTCAATCCGCTGGTGATGATGGGCGTGCTGACGTTCGTGTTCCGTGGAGTAGTCGGAGGGACACAAGCGCCTTCTTTCCCGCTGTTCATTTTCTGCGGATTGGTGCCCTACAACTTTTTCGCGGGCGCGGTCATGACTGGAACGACCTCGATCATCGACAATGCCGGCTTGGTAAAACGAGTACCAGTTCCGCGCGAAGTGGTTCCCATCACCTCGGTGCTCTCCAATTGTGTTCATTTGATGATTCAGATCGCGTTGCTCCTATTGCTGACGCTGATCTTCGGCAAGCATCCGGGCGCCCATTGGCTGTGGCTCCCCCTGATCTGGCTGCTGTACGTCGTCTTTGTATGCGGGCTGGCGCTGGGGCTGAGCGCCATCAACGTCTATATCCGCGACACGCGCTATCTGGTGGAGTCCTTCAACCTGGTCCTGTTTTACCTGGTGCCTATTTTCTACTCGTTCAACATCATTCCCCTGAAGTACCGTGAAATCTACCAATTCAACCCGGTGGCCGCCCTGGTGATGGCGATGCGTAACATTCTGCTGGAAGGCATTGCGCCCGCCACATCGCTGATCGTGAACCTGGTGATCGTCGCGTGCGTGACGCTCGGAATCGGGCTCATGATCTTCCGGCGCCTCAAGACGCGCTTTTACGAGCACATCTGAGGTCTGGCCCGGTTAGGGTTGGTTTTTGGCGGATTGAGTGTCGCGGACGACATAGGCCGGCTGTTCGGAAGTCCGAACATACATGCGCGCCAGGTATTCGCCGATCACGCCGAGGGCGAACATCTGCGCGCCGGAGAAAATGGCAATGACGGATGCCAGGAACGGAAAGCCAGGAACACTCTCTCCTTGCACCACGTAACGCAACAGCACGAACGCCAGTACCGCGAACCCGAACAGAGTAAAAACGAAACCGACGTAAGTTGCGATTTGCAGGGGAAGAGTGCTGAATCCCGTCATCATATTCATCGAATGAATCAGAAGTTTACGGAAGGTGTAATTAGAGACGCCAATCGTGCGTTCCTCGTGCCGCACCTGGACCGCTGCGAACTGCGATGTGCCCCAGGTCAGCAGGGAGTCGATAGATACGAAGGCGCCGCGATAGTCTTCAAACGAATTCCGAAGGGATGTTCGAAAGGCGCGAAACGCACTGACACTCCCTGCCGTGGAGGCGCCCATTGCTTTCTGGAGCGTGAACTTCGTAATGAACGAAGCTAGGTCGCGCCAAAAGCCGTGCTGTTCGTGTTCCGGCTTTCCATAAACGACGTCGTAACCGTCGTCCAATTTCGCGAGCAGCTTGGAGATTTCTTCGGGAGGGTGCTGCAAGTCATCGTCGATGGTGACGATCACCGCATAGCGGGCCCTGCGGATGCCGCAGAGCAGCGCATTGTGCTGTCCGTAGTTTTTCATCAGATTGATTCCGGTGATCCACGAATAGCGTGCTGTCAGTTCGCGCACCACATCCCAGCTCCGGTCGCGGCTGCCGTCGTTCACCAGGATCAATTCGTATTCGGGCATTTTGGAAAGAACGTTCTCCAGACGTTCGACCAGTGCTTTAAGGCTGCCCTCGCTGTTGTAAACCGGAACGATCACCGACACTTCCATAAAAGGTTTCTACTAGACTACCGAACCTTTCGTCTGGAATTCTCCCGTTCAGTCGATCGCGAAGCGCAAATCATGGCGGCCGATTCTAGTGCTAAGCTTCAGAATGGCCGCGGGGGGCGGATAGGATAGGCGCGGGATGCCGAGCAAGCAATTTAGTAACACGGGCGGGCGCTCCCTTGGAGCACGATAATGGACTCCGGCATTTGTCGCTACCTCGACTGGGATTCCAGGTTCTTTGGATTCCCGATCGCGCAAATGAGCGGGGGGCGACTGGATCAGCTCACTCTCGATAGCGTCACCGCGTGGTGTTGCTCCCAGCGCATCCGATGCCTGTATTTCATTGCAGATACGAACGATGCGGCCACGATCGAGATCGCCGAGCACAACAGCTTTCACTTGGTTGACGTTCGTCTGACGCTGGCTCGGAAAATTAAATCGGGCGGCATCGCGCCGCCGCGCATCCGACCATGGCAGGAGTCCGATCTCCCGGCACTGGCCGCGATCGCACGAATCAGCCACAGGGATACCCGTTTCTATTTTGACCGTGGGTTCGCGAACGACCGATGCAATGATTTGTACGAGACGTGGATCAGGAACAGTTGTGCTGGATATGCCGATGCGGTGTTGGTCGCCGACGCGGGCCAAGCGGCCGGATATATTACCTGCCATTTGGATTCAAACTCCCAAGGCAGAATCGGGATGGTAGCGATCGGAAGTTCGTTCCAGGGCCAGCACCTTGGCTCGGAGCTGGTGCATGCCGCGCTGCACTGGTTCGCGAGCCACGGCGTATCGCGCGTAAACGTCGTGACGCAGTGTAGGAATGTAGCCGCGCAATGCCTGTATCAGGCGTGCGGTTTCCGGACCGCATTGACGCAGGTGGTGTACCATCGCTGGTTCGAGTCAACCGCGTCGCGATGAGCAAAACTCGAAGAAGCGCGCTCCTGACCGCATGTCGGTACTTATGCGCCGCCGCTTTTACGCTCGCCGCACGCGATGTGTCCGAAGCCCGTGTTCCAGTAAGTAGCAACGAAGTCCTGCCGCTGTTATCTTTGTTAAATTCCCTAGTCGGTGAACTGGAATGAATTTCTATTGTCGTCCTGGGAAAACTGGACGCGGTTAGGCCGTCAAAGGGTACAATTGATGGACGTGAATCCAGCCGCCGCGATGAAATAGAATGTGGTTTCCCGATCGAGAATGAAGGAGAGCGAATGATCAACTCGTCGACTTCGGGCAGTGCCAAAGGTGTGTTCATCCTTTTGCCGGTCCTTAACGAAAAGCAGAACATCGCTGAATTGCTGGATCGGATCGAGCAGATTATGGCGGGCGTTCCCCATACGGTTTGCATCGTCGATGACGGCAGTAAGGACGGCACGGTCGACTATATCGAGAAGCGGATGTCGGAGCCAGACCATCATTTACACCTGATTCGCCGAGTCAAGACGATTCATGGTTCGCAGCGCGGAAGCGCGCTTCACGTGGCGTTGGTGTGGGGGCTGGCGCACACCTCGCACGATGTTTTCATCGAGATGGATGGTGATCTTTCGCACCGGCCCGAGGAACTGCCGGATGGGATCGCCATGATTTCGGGGCGCGGATACGACGTGGCGATCGCGTGCAAGTATCTCCCCGGCAGTCAGGTGACTAATCGTCCGTGGGCACGCCGGATGGTTAGCCGCCTCTGCGGCATCGCCGTGCGTGCGGTGATTACGCCGAAGGTGCGGGACTACAGTAACGGCTACCGGTTCTATTCGCGTTCCGCGGCGGAACTCGTCGCGTCGCACGAAATTCGGTACGCCAGCCCGATTTACTTGACCGAGGTGTTGGCTTTATGGCTTCGCAAGGGCCTGCGCGTCGGGGAGTTTCGCTCGACCTATGTCGGGCGGAATGAGGGTCTCTCTAAACTCCGCCTTATCGACTTGCTCAAGGCCGGGATCGCAATTTTCGAAGTTAGTTCGAGGTACCATGTTCGAGGATTCCGGTCGATCCGATCCGATCCCCACCCTGCCCTGAATGCTCAGGCTGCCGCCGCCGATGGCGGGCGCTCATTCCGCACGGGTGGAGGGAAGGAAGGATGACGTTGGCCCGAACGGACTCGGAACGGACCGAGACCCTCTTGACCTGGCTGGCGGCCGCATTCGCTGCCCTGTTGATCGGATACGCCGCTCTGTATCAGTGCTTTTCGGAACGGTTGGTATATTTCGACGAAGTCGGACTCTACAACCCGGTTTATATGTACCTGCATTTCGGCCGGATGACCTATCCGGCGCACGACCAATTCGACACCATGTTCATCCACCCGCCTGTCTACTATTGGCTGGTTGCTTTGGTCATGCGCTGCGGATTGAGTGTTTATCATGCCGCCGGGCTGATTACAGTCTTGCTATTCGTCTTTTTTGCAACCTTCGTCACTTGGTCGAGATTTCCGTTTCCAGTTAAGAGCGGGATGCTCTTCGGATGTTTTCTTGGCGCATTCGTCTGGAATGAGGCTCTGGTGCTACGCCCCGACTTGGCGCTGGCATTGTCGTGGGCTGGCGGCTTGGTTGCCCTGGAGGGCGGCCGGCTGGACGGCTGGCGAGCATGGCGGCTGGCCGCGGGCGCATTCCTGTTGGCTTTTGCGTCTGGAATTCACTATCCTGGCGTCGCCTCCGTTGTCGGTTTGCTGGTTTATGCGACTTGGATCTGGCTGGCGGAGCCGCGCGAAAAGGCCCTTAATGGAATTAGGTGGATGGCCGCGGGCGCGAGCCTCTTCATCGTCCCGTACGCGGTCTTCTTCGCCTTACCGCACGCTCGCGAAATCCTGGCATTCGCGTTCGCGGTCCAACCCGGCGCCGACGAGGGTAGCGCCTTTCACCGTCACATGCAGGCCTATGCAGTGTGGCGCAATGCGCTTCCCTATTTCATGAACGTCCACCCCGTGTCAGCGGTCCTGACCGCGCCTCTGTTCCTCTGGTCGATTCCGGCTGCATTCCTGGCTCCTGGGTTGCTTGCGGTAATGCGGGCCACTCGCGCGATCGCACTGGCGGCCATGCCGCACATGCTATTTCTTCTGCTGCTCGCGCGGCACAAACAGATCGGATATACCGGTTACTTCGCGGCTGAGGTCATGCTCTATCTGATGGCCGCCGTCGGCCTCCTGGTGGCGCTGATCTTCGGAGGAGTTCAGAAATTGAGGAATCCATACGCTTCCGTACTGGCAGGTGCAGCGATCGTGACGGGAATGGCGTTTGCGGCTCTGTCGGACCCGCCGAGTTTGGCGGGCCCTAAGGTCGTCAAGACGCGCGGGATCTACGATATGGAAGCGGGCCACGCGGCCGGGCGACGGATGCTTGGGCCGGACGCGACGGTCGGCACCACCAGCGCCGGCGTATGGTATATCGCGGGTGCGACGCACCTGCAGTTCATCACCTCGCAGCTTCTTTATCCCCCCGATGTTCATTGCCTCGATCGTCGCCGGTTTTTCGGACTCTACGATGCGCTAGCGGCCGACTCGCAGCAGTCGTGGGCGTCATACAACAAGCAGCACATCAGCATCACCTCCTCTTACCTGGACGGGACGCTGCACTTGCGCGGATTCTATTTCGCGGACCGGCGCTTCTACCACGAGTCCGGACTATCATATCTGCTCTACTCGGTGGATCGCCCTTCCCATCTGACAGGATACGGCGTCCGAGCCGAAACCGTCTATCGGTTCGATGAGGCTCCCGACGGAGATCAAGTCCTGCTCACCGCGGAGTGCCCCGTAAACACAGAGAAAGGCGAGTTGAACAACGACGAGATGAAGCTTGATTTTTTCGCGACATTCTATAAACCGATCCCAGGCAATATCGACCCGAGGGGGGCTAAGGATCTCAACGCCCGCGCGTCCATCGTGTCCCTCATTGCCGACCGGAACCGCTTCGACGCAGATGTCAGCCACCGGCTGGGCAGATGCGTGGTTCGCGATAAAACTTTGGGCCGATATACTCGCACGAATCTGGCTCAGTTTATCGCCGAATCCGAGAAGACAGACCAAACCATGCACTTCTACCGATCCTTCGAAGATTACCGCGATCACGTCGGCCAGTTGCCGGGGCACGCGGAGTTGGCCAGGACACGTGAGTTGCCAAGCTCCTGCGTTCCGGACGTATCAACCAAGTGATTGCGGCCGCCGCAATACCGACCAGATGAGGATACGCTCGCCACTCAATCTATCGATCGCTTGCATGGTCGCCATCGCTGCTCGCACCGGGTTCGAGGCGGCGATGTCCTCAAATGGCAGATGCCGCTCCCCAAGTTGCACCACTTCCAGGCCGCACGAGCGCACAAGGGTGGACAGACTCTCGCGAGTAAAGTATTGGATGTGTTGCTCTGGAAACAGGCGCTTATACAGACCGGCGGGATGTCCTGCTGTCAGAATCGAGAGCCAGCGGCCGATTCTGTAAACGGTCGACCGGATGTTCGGCGTCTCGATGTAGGTCAGGCCACCCGGACATAGGCGGCTTCGGATCGCGACTAACAGGGCCCCGGGATCGCTGACATGCTCAATTAGGTCGATCGCAGTAATCAGCGGAAAATCGTGCAAATGTGCGGGCGCAGTTTCGAGCGTTCCACAGTACGCCTCGATACCCGAGCCGATTGCCGTGCTAACCGCCTTGTGATTCACGTCAATGCCTATGGGAACCACCCCGGTCACTTGTGCCGCAGCCAACAGGAATGCGCCGGTATCGCATCCAATGTCCAACATGCGGCGCCCGCGCAGACCGGACAAGTCGATCGCGCCGGCGATACGCTGGAAGATTTGCGTGCATCGGCGAAGTTGCGCGGGATTCAGGGTGCGGCGCAACTTGAAATAGGGATGCTCGAAATAGTCCGGCGTATCGTGAATGCTACTCTGTTCGGTCTGGTCAGGCCGGGGATAATACACCCACGTCTTGCACACCGCGCAGGCTCGCAATTGCCCCCCGACAAGGCGAACCTTGACATGGTTGTCCATGGAAGCCCCGCACGCCACGCATTTCAAGCTGTGGTCCGCCTTGTGTTCTCCCGGTGCAGGCACATCGGCGGCGGGCTTGGAGGATGCTCGCGACATAGGAAACAACGATCCTAACGCGTCCCTGCATCTGCCGACAACCGGGCCGAGCTATCTTGACTTATTCCGATGTGGCACGGTGAGCGCCGGGCGAGAGCGAAAGCATCTAGATCGCACCTGCGGTCAGCTAGCCGCGTCCGCTCGTGGATGAACTCCGAGGTGCACGCAGCATCGCGCAAGTCGCGCTACAAGCCGAGTCCGCCATGCCGACGATTGACAATCTCGCTCAAACTACGGCTCAAAGAAAAGCCCGCTGATGGTGGCGCTGGTTCCCGCCGTCATCGTGACACTCAAGCGCACGTGACCGCTGAGATTCCACACGACCCAAGTGCCGGCGGCGAAGTTGGACACAGTGCGGGAGTCCAATACGTTGCCGTTGAGGTCCAAGATTTGCAGTATCTCAACTCGACCGTAGTTGCTCCAATCCAAACAGTACACCGCCATCTGATGCGTCGCACTGTCGGTGAAGGGAAGGTCGACGATGTACTGAGTGGTGGTGTACCATGTGCCGGCAATTCGCTGCGATGAACCCGGCTCTTGCAGCGCCCGGACATCGGTCGAGTTCGTGGCCCATACCCAGGGAGTATTTCCACTGGCCGTCGGTGTCACATAGACAGGGTAGCTGGCCGTGAGGCCAATCACGTTGTAGCCGTCGGAACCATACACTCCCTGCCAGGTTCCCTGTGTGGCTGTATCTACTTTCACGAACTGTGCCGTCCCCGAATTAGATAGCACGCTCCCACCCATACGCATCAGCCACCCGATACTGCCTCCTAAGTTGGAAGTTTGAATCGGCGCCACCAGGCCAAGATCGCTCGAACTGGTCTGCCCTCCCGTGTAGATGGCGCCACCCGAATCGAGCGCAATTGCGTTGGCGGTGTCAGCCCCGGTGCCGCCGTAATATGTCGAGAAGGTGAGGGCGGCACCCGCTGCATTGAACGTCGATATGAACGCGTCGTACAAACCGTTGAAGCCAGCTTGCACTCCACCGACGGTCGCAAAATCAACCGATGAAGTGTATCCGGCGACAGAGGCATTTCCGCTCGCGTCCACCGCGATGCCGTTTGCCCAGTCGAACCCGGTACCTCCGAGGTAGCTGCTATACACCAGCGCACTGCCGGCGGTGTTGACCTTAGTGATGAACGCGTCCTGCAATCCGTTGTAGGAGATCTGGAACGATCCTGGCGTAACTGGAAAGTTGATGGAATTCGTGACTCCGGCGACGTACGCATTCCCGCCGGCATCCACCGCGATGGCGTTGGCCTGTTCGGGAGCTCCTGCGTTCCCTCCGGAACCGCCCAGGTATGTGCTGTACACGAATACCGAGCCCGCGGCATTGAGCTTCGTAATGAATGCGTCTTGTCCACCGTGATTTGCCGGCTGAATCGGTGTCGCGACTGGAAAGTTCGTCGAAAACGTGCCCCCTGCGACATAGGAATTGCCATTCGCATCCACTGCAATCCCACCCGAGTGCTCCGCGCCGGCGCCGCCGACGAACGTACTGAAGGAGAGCGCACCGGCGGATGTCAGCTTGGTAACGAACGTATCCACTTGACCGCCAAATGTGCCCTGGGCTGCATTCGAGACTGGAAAATCCGCGGACATCGTATCGCCCGCGATGTAGGCATTCCCCGATGTATCCACCGCAATCGCCGTGCCGGCGTCATAGTTCGATCCGCCAAGATAAGTGCTGTACACAAGCGCATTGCCGGTAGCGTTCAGCTTGAACGCGAACGCATCGCGGCCGCCTCCGAGCGTGGTCCGTATCGCCGCGGTCAACGGGAAATCGGCCGATGCAGTGGAGCCAGTCACATACACCTGGCCCAGGGAATCGACGGCGATCCCAGCGGCGCGATCGTCCCCTCGTCCGCCGATGTAGGTTGCGTAAACCAGTGCGGTACCCGCCGCGTTCAGCTTGACGACAAAGGCATCTACGCCGCCTCGATTCACGGCTTGAAATGCACCCATGATCGGAAAATTGAGCGCCTCGGTCCAACCCGCGACATATAGGTTGCCAGACCCGTCTACGGCTAGACTCGTCACGGTTCCGATGGAGCTACCGCCGAGGTAGGTGCAGTAGGAGATTACCGGATCGATCACCAGCGGTTTGGAATGATCATAGACCGCGATCTCGAATCCAACGGTGCGCGGGCCTGCCAGCCGGTAGCGGCCCTCCACCCGAACTCGCCCTTCGGGGGATTCCTGGAAGATCGCAGGCGCTTCTTCGCGTAATTCCATGGATTTCGAAGACACCAATAGATCCCCGTTCGTGTCGATGGAGACGCGATCGGCGCCTTCATAATCCAGCAGGATCCGGCTGGGATCCGCTCCCGGGGCAACGATGAACTCCGACTTGAGCCGGCGCCCTGAGCCGCCATAGGTCACTTCCACTCCCGCATACAACCCGCGATAAAGGATCCGCGCATAGGTCGGTATCCCCTGTTTCCAATCCTTGGAGCTCCTGCCGATCAGGAAGTTAGCTTTGCCGGGCAAAGGCCCCGAGCCGTCGATCGTGACGCCCGCGTTCGCGCCAACGAAATGAACGCTAATAGGTGCCCCATGAATCCTGAAAGTGACCGAGTCGGATTGGAACGCCACTCGAAACTCCGGCGTTTCGGCAATGAAATGAATCGAAGAGTCGGCTTGCCCGACGTTTGGAAAGAAGAACAAGGGGACGGAACGCCCCGCTTCTGCTATTCCTGGCGCGATTGCCAGGAGCAGCATGCCGATGAATTTTTGCATTAAGTCTCACCCAAGGATTCGTCCGCTTTGGCGAAGCCGGACATATCTCCCCGGTTGGCAAAGGGATAGCCAGGTACTAGAAATCGAGATGCGGTGGTGGTGTACAATCGCTGATCGGGGACGTTGTTGTGGATTCCGTTTGGCGGCGACAGCCGCTGCGGATCACTAAAAGGTGGACTGGCCCGCTTAGAGCTTCTTGCATGCGGAAGGCCGCCACTTGACGTCAGGCCATGGATTTCTCGTCGCGGAGACACGAGCTGACCACATATTTCCGTACCGTATTTTCGAATACCCTTCGCCTAGACGGCAAAAGACCGGGCAATTTTGAGGAATGCCCGGGTTCCTTTTTCGCGCTCTCGAACGCATTTGGAGTTAGGATCTGTGCCTGAAAGTGAAATGGCAGCCGAGGAACGTCCTTATCTCTCGCTGGTGGTCACCACGCGAAACGACGATCATGGGGGAGGCCTGCTGGCCCGCACACAGGCATTTGTCAGCGGGTGGATCGAGCAGGCGCGGCGCTTCGGGATCTCCTCCGAGTTGATCATCGTGGAATGGAACCCGCCAACGGACCGTCCGCGGCTGGTAGAGGTGCTGCGCTGGCCGGAAGACTTCGGACCGTGCCAGGTGCGGTTCCTCGAAGTGCCTGCCGAGTTGCACCAGCGTTATGTGCACTCCGACGCCCTCCCGCTGTATCAGATGATTGCCAAAAACGTGGGCATTCGCCGCGCGCGTGGGCGCTTCGTTCTGGCCACGAATATAGACATTCTCTTCTCGAGCGAACTAGCCACTTTTTTTGCCGGGCGGACGCTGCAACCGAATCGCATGTACCGCATCGATCGCCACGACGCGATGAGCGGCATCCCGGAAGGCCGCCCCGTTGAGGAACAACTTGAATACTGCCGTTCGCACCTCATCCGCGTCAATCGCAGGGAGGGTTCGTTCCCGGTTCAACGGGATGGCGCACCGGCGGTGTGCTCCAATGACATTGTTTCACCCGGTGCGGGAGTAGTGCCGGGCCGGGGCTGGTTCCCGGTGGAGTATTGGGATCCACAAGAGCCGTTCCGTTGGGCCGGAGAGCGAGCCGAGCTTTGCATCAGCGCGGCTGGCGATGGGGTGGTTGCACTAAAACTGCACGTGATGCCGGGTTTGCAGTTGGAGGACGACCCCATTCGACTGGAAGCAGCGGATGCGGAGGGCCGTGTACTGGGATCTGTGCTGCTCAATACTCGCGGGTGGTGGCACATTCCTTTCAACGGCGCACTTCCGGAAAAAATAGTGCTCCGGGCCCGCGGCACGCCGGCTTTCACAGGTGTGGATCCGCGGCCGTTGATGTTCCGCGTGTTTCGTATTGAATGGGAAGATGGGAAGCAGAGTGAAGAGAAGATTCATGGGTCCGCGTCGCCGCGGGAGCGCGAGAATTCACCTCAGCCCATTGACGATTGTGCTCCGGTTGCCGCTGAAGCGGTTGCCCGTGAACCGGCAGCGGCCGATTCCCCGTCGGATAGTGATGCCGCTGTTCCAACCACGGAGCACGCTCCCAGCGAGCCTCCGGAATTGGCCCGTCCCGAGTGGGTGCCGGATGAGCCGCCCACCACGCAGATTGAACCGCTCAGTAAGGCGAAAAGGGCCAGGTCCGCGTGGCGAGCGCTGCAGCACCTGATCGAGCGACTCGCCGATGGCGGTCCCCGGGCGACGGTCGACATTCCCCTTACTCCCGGCTGGCGCAGGATTCTGAAAACCTACGTCATGTCCGGAGGGATCACCGGAATGTTGCGCCATGGTATCGTGCGGCCGGGTGCGCAGGAACCGGCAGTGCGGTCCGCGGTTGCACCTGACGCCACTGTCCCCGAGGCTGCCGCACGCGAGGTTACCACGCCCAACACTCCCGTACCCGAGGCTACCGCACCCGAGACATACGCACCCGAAACATCCGTACCCGAAGGCGCCGCACCTGAAGCCACTGCACCTGAAGTTGCGCCGGAGCGCACCGCGAAATCAAGTCCAGCACCGTCCGACAGTATGCCGCCAGCCTTCCTGCACACCAACGGATGCGGTGACTTTACTCTGCTGGCCCGCGAACATTGGCTCGACCTGCGGGCCTACCCGGAGTTCGATGTGTTCTCTATGAATCTGGACTCGGTGTTCTGTTTTATGGCACACCACGGTGGAGCCCGGGAAGAGGTTCTAGCCGAACCAATGCGCATCTTTCATATCGAGCATGGCAGTGGGTCGGGCTGGACGCCGGAAGGTCAACAGAAACTGTTTGAGCGGATTTGGGCTAAGGGGTTGTCGTTTATCGACAACGAAGAAGTTCTGCGCTGGGCTGCACAAATGCGCCGCCTGGAAGCGCCCATGATCTTCAATCGTGACAACTGGGGCCTGGCTGAGTTCGAACTGAAAGAGACCGTGTTGCCGGCGCCCGCCTCGCCCGAAAAGGCCCGAACAGTGACCACCTGACGGTACAATCAAAGCTTGCTGTCAATGTCTCCGCAGCACCCGCTATTCGGACGGTTCCGCCCGTTTTCTGGCCCGATTGACCCTGGTTTCGAAGCCTGGTTTTATGGTGTCAAGGTCCGTGACTGGCTCTTTACCGGGCAGACTAAGAACTTGCCTGGTGGACCGGTTTCGGTCGGCCATCCTCCGGTCAACTGCGAGTACTTCGAGTGGTTGGCGCTGATGGCAGCGGTGCTCTCGGCCAAGGAACGCTTTACCATGGTCGAATGCGGCGCTGGCTGGGGCAGGTGGCTGGCCGCAGCGGCGCAACTGGCCCGCCAGCGGAAACTCGGCATCCAATTGCTCGGCGTGGAGGGCGATGCCTGCCACTTTGACTGGATGCAGGCAGTGCTTCGAGACAACGGCATTCAGCCGGAAGAACAGCATTTGGAATGTGCAGTTGTGGCCGCCGAAGCGGGCGATGTGCAGTTTCTGACCAGTGTCGCTCCGGCCACATTTTACGGCCAACGAATTGTTACCCCAGCCGAAGCAGACGGACTCCGCGATGACGCAGGATTCAGTTGCAACCAGCGGACCGCCGTGACCCTGGCAAACATTCTCGCGCAGGTTCAAAGCGCCGACCTGGTTTCCATCGACATTGGCTGTTACGAGGACCATGTGGTCGCGTCGGCCCTGGAGGACCTTCGCGCCAAGGCTCGCGTTATTCAGATCCACACCTCCACCCAGGAGTCCCATCAATGGATTGAAACCACTCTTGAAACCACGGGCTGGCGGCCCGTTTTCCGCTTTCCTCCGGGACGCGTTTCGGAGTCCTTCGCCGGTCCTGTGGCATTCGATCAAGGGCTGCAAGTGTGGGCGGGGGAGCGTGAGCAAGCCGTCCTCGACTGGATCGACCCGCGTATTGAGAACGTCTACCCGGTTGCCAGTGTTTCGCAGGCGCGGCCCACCGGTTCGAGCCAGGCCCCGGTGTTCGACACGGAAGCCGCGCTTGCCATCAACCAGGCACGCCTGGAACATCTTGCCTCGCTGGGGCTTCCCTTGGATCGCCGGAAGGTGCTCGACGTCGGCTGCGGCGTCGGACACCTGGCAAGATTCTTTGTCGAACGTGGTTGTGATGTGACTTGCGTGGATGTCCGTCAGGAGAATGTTTCCGGGTTGCGGAAGATTTATCCGGACATGGAGGCTCACGTTCTAAACGTGGAGAACCAAGCGCTTTCCCGTCTGGGGCGCTTTGATGTGGTCTTTTGTTACGGGTTGCTTTATCAACTGGAAAACCCGCTGGCGGCCCTCCGCAATATCGCATCCGTTTGCGACGATTTGCTCCTGATCGAGACGGTTGTCACCGACCATGGCGAACCGCTTCTGCGGTTGGTCGACGAACCAGCGGAAACCTCCAATCAGGCCGCGATCGGACTCGCCAGCCGCCCGACACCTGCTTTCGTCGCGCTGGCGCTTAGCCGGGTTGGGTTTCCTTACGTGTACGGTCCAGTTCATCCCGCCGATCATCCGGATTTTCGATTCGAATGGAACAACGACCTGGAATGGTCGCGCGAGGGTCACCTGCTCCGCTGTGTGTTCGTGGCTTCGCGGACGGATGTGACGCTTCCCGCGCTTCGCTTGCTGGTAGGCGTCGGGCCCGAAGAGGAGTCTGCCACGTTCGTCCCGATGGTTCAGCAGCCGGGACCGCGGGTGTGGATCGACGTGGGAGCGGGCGGGGGAGAAAAGTCCTTTGCAGCCGCCAAGGACGATCCAAATCTGCGCGTCTTCGCCTTCGAGCCGGATCTGGAGATTGCGTCCCGGCGCATCGGCCAATTGGCCAACTATGTGACGTTGCCCATGGCGGTGTGGCGCGAGGATGGAGCCACGACCTGGTACCGCAACGCCGTTCGCTCCGCCAGCTCTCTGCACCCCCTTCATGCGGAGGGACTGGCGCACTGGAAAGGTGGAGAACAGTTGCGTGTGGAAGAGGAACGCACCGTTCCAGTCACGCGTCTCGATACCTTCCTAAAAGGCATCGGCCTTACCGAGGTGGAGTATCTCAAGGTAGACGCGCAGGGCGCCGGCCTGGCAGTGATCCAATCTGCCGGCGACTGTGTGGCCGGCATACACAAGATCTCACTGGCGGTGCAGACCACCACCGTGCCGCTCTATGCCGGCGCGTCCACAGCCGAGGAAGCCAAGGCGTGGATGCGTGACAACGGTTTTGAGCTGGTCGGTATCGAAGAACGGAGCTTCGGCCAGGAGGAAGTCCTGACATTCGTCCGCACGCGCGATTTGCAGCGCGATGAGGACGGCTCCCTGCTGGCGCGGGCGCGCGAACTAGCCGTCTTTGGCCCACTCGATCCCGAGCCGGGCTGGAAATTCGATACGGATTGGAACAGCCCCGATCCGGTCATCCGCGAGCGCCGCGCCATCTGGGAGCATTTCAACCGTCGCGGATATGCCGGCCCTCTCACCGTGGACTGGCTGGACGGCATACGCCTCACCCTGTACCTCGGTAATGATTTGAGCCGGCAGATTTTCTGCCTCGGACGATACGAGCCGAATGAGTTCGCGTGGTTGAGCCGCCTGCTGCAACCCGGGATGGGCTTTGTGGATGTCGGCGCCAACGAGGGGGTTTACACGCTATTCGCGGCATCGCGCCTCGGGTCCGCGGGACAGGTCTGGAGTTTTGAACCGAGCCCGCGGGAGTTCGCACGGCTTTCGGCCAATTGCGCGCAGAACCGTCTCGAACACGTGCGCCTGTTCCGCTCCGCGCTATCAGAGGACAGTGGCACCTCCTCACTTGCCATCGTCGACGGTGCCCATGCCGGCCAGAATCTGCTGGAGCAGCCGACTGACCTCCCCGTACTGCGCCGGGAACTCGTCCCGGTCGAACGTTTCGACGATGTCGCTAAGCGCGAAAACCTGCAGCGCCTCGACGTCCTGAAGATTGACGTCGAAGGGGAGGAGTATCGCGTCTTGCGCGGCGCAGAGCAGTCCATTCGGCGGTTTCGTCCCGCCATTCTGTTTGAATGCAGCGACCGCCTGTTGCGCGGCAGGGGAGCGAGCGCCTCCCAACTGCGCGAACTGCTCATTGGCTGGGGATACCAGATCTGCGCCTTCGATGCCGCCAGCGGACTTCCGGTCCCCTACACCGAAGGTGACGACCTCAACCTGGTTGCGATCGCACGATAGCAAATCAGGTGCCGCTCAAGACCGCCTAAAATTAGTGAGATGAAACTTCGGCTTGCGATTCTTCTTCTCCCGTGCGTCGCATCGGCGCAAGGGCGTGTCGACCTGCTGCTCCGCGGCGGACAAGTGATCGATGGTTCCGGCGCCCCGCCACGTTCAGCCGATGTCGGCATTCGCGGCGATCGAATCGTACTCATCGGCGACGGATCGAAGCTGCAGGCCGCCAGAACCATGGATGTAAAAGGACTCATAGTCAGTCCCGGCTTCATCGACCCCCACGCGCACGTGCTCGAAGACTTATCGAGTCCCGCGAAGAAAGCCAACCAGGCGTACCTGCTGCAAGGCGTCACCACGACCCTCACCGGGAATGACGGCGCTGGACCGATCCAGACCGGCGCGACCCTTTCCACTTGGAAGCAACAGGGCATCGGCACCAACGCCGCGATCTACATCGGCCAGGGAGCCGTTCGCCGCGAAGTGATGGGCATGAGCGACGCCGCGCCTTCGGCCGAGCAGGTCGCCACCATGAAGTCGCTGGTTGCGCGTGGCATGAGCGAAGGCGCCATGGGGATGTCGACCGGCCTCTACTACGCCCCAGGCGGTTACGCCAAGACCGAAGAAGTGATCGAGCTTGCCAAAGTCGCGGCTGCAGCGGGCGGGATCTACGACAGCCATCTGCGCGATGAGGATTCCTACACGATCGGCTTGGTGGGAGCTGTTCGCGAAGCGATCCGAATTGCCCGCGAGGCGAAAATTCCGGTGCACATTTCGCATATCAAGGCGCTCGGACCGGAAGTGTGGGGCCAAAGCGCGCAAGTGATCGAGCTGGTTCGCCAGGCGCGAGCCGAAGGCCTCGAAATCACGGCCGATCAGTATCCCTATACCGCGTCCGGGTCGAGCGTTAGCGCATCGTTGATTCCTCGATGGGCCGAGGTTGGTGGAAACACTGCACTGATCGAGCGCATCGGCGACCCCTCGGTTCGTCCGCGCCTTCTTCAGGAAATGGAACAGAATCTAAAACGGCGCGGCGGCGCCGATTCGTTGCTGATCATTTCTGGACGCGACAAATCATTGGTTGGAAAGACTCTCGCCGCGATCGCAGCGGAGCGGAAGGAATCTCCCATCCAGGCGGCGCTTGAAATCGTGAAAAGCGGGGGCGCCGGCGTGGCATCGTTCAATATGAGCGAACCCGATATCGAGAATTTCATGAAGCAGGACTGGGTGATGACCGGATCTGACGGCTCCGAGGGACATCCCCGCAAATATGGAACCTTCCCCCGCAAGTTGCGTGTCTACGTCAACGAGAAGCAGATCGTATCGCTGGTTGCGGCCATTCATTCCTCCACCGCTCTCACGGCCCAAGCGCTGCACCTCGCCGATCGCGGCGTGCTCCGTGAAGGCTATTTTGCAGACGTGATCGCTTTCGATCTCGCTACCGTCGCCGACCGCGCCACCTATGAGCACCCCGACCTTCTCGCGACCGGCATGAAATATGTAATCGTGAACGGAAAAGTCTCGGTTGAGAATGGCAAATACACCGGCGTACTTGCGGGCAGCGCCCTCCGCCGCTAGTGTGTTGACTCGATAGTTCAGCGTAGAAATTCGGTAAAAGAATGTTCACGCAAAAGACGCCAAGGCGCAAAGCAACGTAAACAAAACGCTTGGCGTCCTTTGCGTCTTGGCGTCTTTGGGTGAATCCGAAAGACGGTGATCTATGCTGAACTTGTGACTCAGGACACTGGCAAGATTTCCCGGCCGCTCGTCGTTCTGTGGTTCGCATTGAACTCAATGGACTGGCACTGAACCGCGAACGCGAGTGAGCGGGTCCTGTCGCTTTTGGAGTCCATCCACGCCCCTCTCGCGACGGAGTAGAATGGCGGCCATGCGATTCACCGCTCTGCTGCTGATTCTCGCCGTGAATACTGAAGCCCGCCAACCAGTTCGTGCGAAACACGGAATGGTTGTCGCGCAGGAGCCGAACGCAGCCGAGGCCGGCCTGAAAGTTGCAAGCCGGCGGAAATGCAGCAGACGCCGCGATCGCCGTGGCCCTGGCGCTACGCGCGTGGCGGCGAAGGCAAGGCCGCAGGATGGTAAATAGGCGCGGAAAGAAACCCTAGCCCATGGATAGCCAGGAAAGTGGTCGGGAACTAGCGTGCCGCCGTCGGACGCTGCCCTGAAGTGGCCGGTTCCGGACGATCCACCGGGACCTTGTAGTTGAAAAATCCGATCATCATTTCCTGAAACGTCTGATCGCCCCAATGCACGGTCTGCGTAGGGTCCGGATTGTACTTGTTGTTCGCCGAATTGTCGTACCACGCAGTCGCTTCGATTTTAGAGCCTGCCGGCACCTGCCGCGGCTGCGCCAGGATGTAGCTCAACTGCCAGTTGAACTCATAGTGGGGAACATTCAGGAGCTGTTCCGTGCGCCCGTCCGGATAGGTGAGCACGTACTTGAATGCCTTCCCCCGCAGATGCATGTGCGGCGTCATATCGAGCAGCGTGACATCTTCCTTGAAAGTGTAGGTTGCCTTGGTCTCGTAGCTCGGATCGTTCGGCAGGATGTCCAGCCGGAACTGCGTGGCCGATCCCGAAAAGGCCCGGTACGTCGGCTTGTCCTTGCGAATCTTCAAGCCCAGAACGGACCGGTCCACCGCTTCTTTCCCATTGACCGTGTAGTGCACTTGAAACAAGAACGTGGTCCCGGCCTTGACCAGATATGCAGTGTCGGGATCCCAGGTGATGGTGGGCACGCCGGGCGCATATCCGATCAGCATGTCGCTGAACTGTTCGCCGGCGCGCGTCGCGCGTTGATTCCCCTGTTGAGCGAATACCAGGATGTGGTGGACCTGCGAGCGCTGTTGCGGACGCACCTCCACGGCCTGAATCCACGTATCTTCTTTAAATCCCGGGTCCACTTTGAAGTATTGATACGGCACCACGCCCTCGGCCGGAATCTTGAAATCCTTGCCGGTGTCGAAGGTTAGGTCCGGCTTGCCAATCACCCATCCCTGCGTGAACTCGGGCATCTTGGGCATGTCCAAACCCTTGCCTTCGGGGGCGCCCGCGTCGGCCCATTTCACCAGCGTTGCGACTTGAGTGTCGGTCAGCCTACGGTCGTTGGAGAACTTATTAACAGTCGCGTCGGCATCCCAAGGCGGCATCGAGTGCGTCGCGACCTGCTGTTTAATGGCCTTAGCCCACGGCCGCACTTCCTGATAATTGCGGAGCGACATGGGCGCGGCTTCGCCGGGACGGTGACACTCCAGGCACCGCTGGTACAGAATCGGCGCGACGTCCTTGGTAAACGTGGGTGCGTCCGCGGCAATAAGGCATCCGGCGATGGCTATGCCACAGATGCTGATAGATAGGTGCGATTTCAAAGGCTTCTCTCCCAAGAGGTATATCGTCAGACCGGCAATTCAAGATTAGCAGAAGGCTTTGGTCACATCACTTCGATTTGCGCTCTTCCACTCGTGCTCCCGCCAGAATATCCACCAGAGCCTGGTTGCCTTCGTGACAGGCATATTCGTAGATTGGTCCGGACGTCGCGACAAATGGCAACTCCCCAGTCCACGGCTTGGTGAATGTCGCTGGATCGTCGATCGTGAACCGGTACAGCAGGGTGTTCGCGTCCAGGCGCGTCAGCCTCTCGATCACTTTGAGATTCTCGCTGGCTCCACGGAATCGTGTTTTCCCGGTAAGGTTCGTGGTTTCGATCACCAGCGTGCTGCCTTCCCAATGGCCGCGTGAATCGCCGGTCCACAAGTGAACGCTCTGCGGCAGATGGGGGCGGCCGTCCAGTGGAATAATGCGGACCTCGTGAATCATCTCGCTGAGAATCGTTACATACCCAGGCGTCTGCTGAATCTCATAAAGGTTGTTATAGGGACCGGGGAGCATGGGTGGCCCCGCCGTTGCCCAATAAATGCACCGCTCCGTAAGCGAGCGATCCTGCGCGCGATCGGCGGGGTGGAGCTTGGCATACGCACGCGCTTGCTCGACCCTTTCCTGCCCCGCTGCCGTCAGAGGCGGGATTTTTCCATCCGGCGGGTCGACGATCATCGACGTTCGAATGCTATTTTGAACCCGCGCCAGTTTGTCGCCGTGGTCGAAGAACAATTCGTTATAAGCCCGCGACACGTCGGTTTCCGGGTCTCCGTCCCGTCGATCGCGGCTCCCCTGCACCGCGATGCGCTTCTCATAGGCAACCGCTTCTGACTCCGTCAAAACGGGTTGACGACGAAATTCCTCAGACCGTTCGAGTGGCGTCAGCGTCGAATTCGTCCAGATCCCTTGCAGATCCGGTTGTCCATCGGGCGTGCGCGGCGCCGTCCAGCCTTTCGACGGTGACTGCGCCCGCAATAGGGCCATCGCAATCCAGACACCTACAACAGTTGCTTTCCTCATGCGGTCCTCCCATTTGCAGGCCGACCTCCATTAGTCTCTCAAAGCCCGCCCGGGGCGCGCCATCCATTCATCAGAGGCATAGAATAGGGAAGCATGCGTTGGGTGTGGATCACGCTCGCACTGGAACTCCTATGCTTGAAAAGCGATGGCGCCGATGGCGCAGATAGCCAGGTCCGATTCAACCGCGATATCCGGCCAATCATGTCCGATACATGCTTCCGCTGCCACGGCCCGGATCAGCGTGCTCGCATGGCCGGGCTGCGGCTGGACCTTCGCGACGAGGCGCTCAAGAAAACCAAATCCGGCGTAACGCCGATCGTTCCCGGCGCTCCGGATCAAAGTGCGATTGTCGATCGGATCTTTGCCGCGAACCCCGCAAAGATCATGCCTCCGCAGTTCGCGCATAAGGAGCTGACCGCGTCGCAAAAAGAAACCATCCGCCGCTGGGTCGCCGAGGGAGCCTCCTACGAAAAGCATTGGTCGTATGAGCCGGTGAAGCGCCCCGCCGTTCCCGACGTCCGCGATTCCAAGGTTCCGATTCGCAATCCGATCGACGCGTTCGTCGTGGAACGCCTGCGCCGCGAAGGTCTTGAGCCGTCTCCGGAAGCGGATCGACGCACGCTACTCCGGCGGGTCACGCTCGATCTTACGGGAATTCCTCCCACGCCAGAGGAGATGCAGGCTTTCCTGGCCGACAAAGCCGCCAACGCTTATGAAAACGTAGTCGACCGGCTTTTATCTTCCCCGCGCTTTGCAGAAATGCAAACAGTGCGCTGGCTGGATGCCGTGCGCTACGCGGACAGCGCTGGATTTCACGGCGATAATCTGTGGCCAGCCTGGCCCTATCGCGATTACGTGCTGCGCGCGTTCCGCGATAACAAACCGTTCGACGTCTTCACGCGGGAGCAGCTCGCCGGCGACCTTCTGCCTAACGCCACCACCGAACAGAAGATCGCGTCCGCCTACAATCGCCTGAATCGGGCGTCGGCGGAAGGCGGGCTCCAGCCGAAGGAATATCTGGCCAAATACGGAGCCGATCGCGTGCGAACGCTCAGCACTGTGTGGCTCGGATCGACCATGGGATGCGCCGAGTGCCACGATCACAAATTCGATCCGTTCACGTCCAGGGATTTCTATTCGATGAAGGCGTTCTTCGCCGACATTCGTGAAACAGGTTTGATCAACGACCGCGGCGCGAGCGCGTGGGGCGCGAAACTTCTTCTGCCCTCGCCGGAACAGAAAGTGCGACTCGCCTCTTTGAAGACTCGGATCGACGCGGCGCAGGCGGAACTGAAGCAGGAATCCGAGCGCTTGTTCGAGCGCCGCTGGGAGTGGGAAGATCGCGTCCTTGAAGCCTACAAGTCGGGTGAACTCGCGTGGCGTTATCAGCATCCTTTGTCCGCGTCGACGCTTCACGGAGCCAAGCTCAGCATCTATAACGACGAGCCCATAGACAGCGACTATTACATGAAAGGTTCGCTGCATTCCGAACGGAAGCGCGGAGACGGCCTGGTGGTCGCTTCGGGACCAAATCCGGACAACGAAACATACGTCGTCACCTTCAAGCCGGGACCGGGCGCGTGGACCGCTCTCGGAATCGACGTGTTCCAGGACGAGAGCCTGCCCGGCAATCGTTTTGCCCGCGGCTCCGACCGATTCGTTTTGACTGAAGTGGAAGCCGAGCTTTCTCCTTCGCAAAAGCTGCCCTTCGTCCTGGCGACCACCAGAGGTTTCGGCGAGACTCCGGAAAATCCCCCGATGGCGGCGATCGACGGCAATCCCAAGACTGGCTGGGGCGTGGGTTTCGGCGAACAGAACAATCCTTTTCTGGCATTGCGCTTTGCGGACAAGGTGCGCACCACGGCCGATTCGGTGATCACCGTCCGCTTGCATCACGACTCCGATCTACGGCGCGCGACCATCGGACGTTTTCGCGTTGCGCTGTCGCAATCCGAGCATTCCTGGCCCGAGGATGGAGATTCTGCGAAAAAGTCCGCTGTCGCCGAAACGTCAAAATCCGACGCCGCGACGCTGAATGTTTCAGTGGAACGCGGCATTCCGCCCGCCGTGCTCGTCGCACTCGAGAAGCACGAGGACGACCGCAGCGCCGCGGAAAAGAAAGCCGTGCTCGATCATTTCACCTGGGCCGCGCCGGAATTGCAACCGCTCACGGTTCGACTGGCGAAACTGCAAGCCGAGCGTGATCTGCTCGAAAGCGCCATTCCCAGAGTCATCTATACCGAGCGCACCAAGCCCCGAATTACTCGCGTGCTGCCAAGATCCAATTGGATGGATGAAACCGGCGCGATCGTGCAACCCGCCGTGCCATCCTTCTTGGGAAACGTGAAAACGGATGGCCGCCGCGCCACTCGCCTGGATCTAGCGAACTGGATCGTGTCGTCGAATAATCCGTTGACCGCGCGGGCGTTCGTCAACCGTCAATGGCGCCAATTCTTCGGAACCGGATTATCCAGGACTCTCGAAGATCTCGGTTCGCAAGGCGAGTGGCCCACTCATCCCGAGCTTCTGGATTGGCTCGCGGCCGAGTTTATGCAACCGGCGTCCGGCGCGAGGCATGCGTGGGACGTGAAACACATTGTCCGGACCATCGTCATCAGTCACACCTATCGCCAGTCGTCGCTCACCAATCCGTCCCTTTCAGAACGCGATCCGGACAATCGCCTGCTGGCGCGGCAGAGCCGTTTTCGAGTCGAAGCGGAGACGGTTCACGATATAGCCCTCGCCGTTTCAGGCCTGCTTGTCGAGCGATTCGGGGGCCCCAGCGTCCGCCCGTATCAGCCCGACGGTTATCTCGCAGCCATCAACTTCCCAAAACGTGAGTACTCCGCGAGCCACGGCGACGATCTCCACCGGCGCGCTCTCTACACTCAATGGCAGCGAACGTTCCTGCATCCGGCGCTCCTTACATTCGATGCGCCCACTCGCGAAGAATGCGGCGTCAATCGCGTGAATTCCAACACGCCTTTGCAGGCTCTTGAGCTGCTCAACGATCCCATATTCGTGGAAGCGGCCCGCGTGTTCGGCGCGAATATTTTGAAATCGGGAGGTGCGCGCTGGGAAGAGCAGTTGAACTGGGCATTCGGGCGTGCGCTGAATCGGGCCCCCCGTGACGAGGAACGCCGCATCCTTACGGATCTGTACCAACGCAGCGTTGAAAGTTTTGAATCGGGCGAGTCCAACGCGAAGCAATTGCTTTCCGTCGGCGAAACACCCGTCCCCGCCGGCCTTGAAGCGAAACAGGTCGCGGCCATGAGCCTGGTGGCCCGCGCCATTCTGAATCTCCATGAAACGATCACGAGAAACTAAAGGAGACAACGTGAATTCCAGCAACGGTTTGCAGCTTTGCCGGCGCGCGTTTCTCGGACGCGGTGTTTCCGGTCTGGGGCTTCTCGCGCTGAACTCGCTGTTGCAGCGGCGGCTCATGGCTGAAGTGGCGCGCGGGGTCGTGAACCCACTCCATCATCCGGCCAAAGCGAAGCGTGTGATTTTTCTGTATCAGGCCGGTGGACCGTCGCACCTAGAGACCTTCGACTACAAACCGGCGCTTGCGAAAATGCACGCGAAGCCCATGCCGGAGTCGCTCACCAAGGGGCAACAGATCGCGCAGCTTCAGAACAGCCAGCTCCTGTGCTTCGGCCCGCAATACGGGTTCAACAAATTCGGAAAGTCCGGCCAGGAAATTTGCGAGCTGTTCCCGCACATCGGCAGCGTCGCCGATGACATCTGCATTGTGCGCTCCATGTGGACCGAGCAAATCAATCACGATCCTGCACATACGCTGATGAACACCGGGTCGATCGTCACGGGGAGACCCAGCATGGGATCGTGGGTCTTATATGGACTCGGTTCCGAGGCGGAGAATCTTCCAGGCTTCGTGGTCTTGGTCTCGTCCGGCAAGGGCGGCCAGATGCAGCCGATCGCAGCGCGCCAGTGGTCGTCAGGATTTCTCCCCAGCCGCTTCCAAGGCGTCAAATTCAATTCCGTCGGCGATCCTGTCCTGCACATTCGCACGCCACCCGGCCTGAGTGAAAACTTACAACGCGATTCGATCGAATCGGTCAACGCTTTGAACCGCGTGGAGAACCAGACCGCCCAGGACCCTGAAATTCTGACGCGGATCGCGCAGTACGAAATGGCGTTCCGAATGCAAGCGAGCGTGCCCGACCTGCTCGACGTCAGTAAAGAGCCGTCCCAGACTCTGGAGCTGTATGGAGCTCAGCCCGGCGACGGATCGTTCGCCTCGAATTGTCTGCTGGCCCGTAAACTGGCCGAGCGCGGCGTGCGCTTCATTCAGGTGTATCACCGCGACTGGGATCATCACAGCGGCATAAAAGCGAACGTGGCGATCAAGGCGGAAGAAGTCGATCGTGCCACCGCAGCTCTGATCCAGGATCTGAAACAGCGCGGCATGCTGGACGACACGATCGTCGTGTGGGGCGGCGAATTCGGACGTACTCCCATGTCGCAAGGCGGCGATGGGCGCGATCACCACATCAAGGGCTTCTCATTTATGTTGGCCGGCGGCGGCATCAAGGGCGGGACCACCTACGGCTCCACGGATGATTTCGGATATGCCGCGCAAGAAAACCCCGTGGCTGTCCCCGATCTGCATGCGACCATGCTGCACTTGCTCGGGATCGATCACCAGCGATTTATCGTCAAATTCCAAGGACTGGACGCGCGGCTCACGGGCATCGCCGGACAGGCGGTATCCGGCATCCTGGCCTGAAAATTCGGCCCCCGTAGCCTCGGATGAAATGCCCTCACGGACCTGCGCTGTGAGAGAATCGGCATTGATCCCGTCCACCGTCCTTCGCGCGAGACCGGTCGCGGTGGCTGGCTTGATGCTTTGGCTCGCCATTGACTCTCCCGGACAGATGCAGGGCCGGGTGCATGGCATGATTCAGGATGCCAGCGGATCGCCCGTCGCGGGCGCTCAATTCGTCGCCCACGACTCCTTGGAAAACACCGATCGGGCAGTCGTGAGTGCCGCGGACGGATCTTTCACAATCGATGACGTCAAGCCAGGTCGTTACCAGTTGAAAGCGACGAAGCGTGGGTTCGCTGATTCGCCGGTGGAGGAAAGAGAACTGGCCGCTGGTCAGAATCTGACCCTAAATTTTACACTCCGGGCAGACTCAGGATTTCTAAAAAGACTTTCTCAAGCCTATGCCAAAGACTGGCAAGGCGCCGCTGACAGCGGCCCCGAACCTCCACGCCGGGCTCTGCCCTCGCCTTTGAACTCGCCGCCTTTCCCCAACTCCGATTGGTCCTACGGCGGATCGCCCGAAATCGGGGCGCCGGATACCAATGTGCCCCCGCTCATGGAAGCCCTTTACGGCGGCTCGAATGGCAAAGCCTGGGAGCAAAGCAGGGTCAAGGTGTACGGTTGGGTCGAAGGCAGCTTTAATTTCAGCACTTCGCACCACTCGAATTATCCGTCCGCCTATGACATCTTTGCGAATCGCGTCGAGTTCGACCAGGCGGTGCTCTACGTCGAACGCCTTCCCGACACGGTTCAAACCGATCACGTCGATTGGGGATTTCACCTCAGTGGATTGTTCGGCACCAGCTATCGTTTTACCGCCAACCTCGGTTATTTCGGGGGGCAATTGCTCGACGACCACCGCGAATACGGCTTTGATCCCGTGCTCGAATACGTTGATCTGTATATCCCGCAGGTCGCCAACGGACTCAACATCCGCGTTGGCCGCTTCATCTCGATTCCCGGTATCGAAGCGCAATTGGCTCCCAATAACTATGTCTACACGCACTCGTTACTGTACGCGGTCGATCCGTTTACCGACACCGGGATCCTCGGTACGGTAAGACTCAATGACCGGTGGCTGATCCAGTTGGGGCTCTCCGCGAGCCACGACGTGGCTCCCTGGACCCACGACGCGAAGCCTTCCGCGACAGCCTGCATCAGCTACACATTCAATCAAGGCAACGATAACGTCTATCCTTGCGTAAACGGAATCAACAATGGAAGGTACGCGTACAACAACCTGCAAATGTTCGATACCACCTGGTACCACAAGTTCAGCGCTTCATGGCATATCGCCACAGAGGCCTGGTATATGTACCAGCGCGGTGTGCCCAGCGTCTCGGGTGGTGTGTCCCCCGAAAAAGGCACCAACGGAGCGTACTGTTCCGCGGGCGAGCTCCGCTGCCTGGCGCCAGAGTGGGCTTTCGTCAATTACGTTGAAAAGCAGCTCTCCGCAAAGAATTTCCTTTCTGTTCGCTCCGACTTTCTGGATGACATGAAAGGTCAGCGAACCGGCGTCAAATCCCGCTATGCAGAGGCGACGCTGATGTGGGGGCACTGGGTCGGCAACACCATTTTGTTGCGTCCCGAAATCAGATTCGATCATGCTCTCGATCGTCCCGCGTACGATTTTGGAACCCGCCGGAGCCAGTTCCAGTTGGCGATGGATGTAATCTTCAAATTCTGAAAGCACCTGTTGGAGGTGTAATCCCTCAGTCTGCCCGGCCGAGGCTTGGCGTCGTGGCCGCACAACCGTGGTACAAGAAACAAATGCAAAGCTTGAATCGCCGTACGTTTCTGCAGACTACCGTGACGGCAGTTGCGTTTGAAAGTGCGGCGTCCGCACAAACGCCACCACGTCACGCTTCGGGCGCTAATCCAGTTCATGAGAGGTTTATCAGGCAGGCGATCGAGATCGCGGCCAGTGCCCGCAAAAATGGCAATCATCCATTTGGAGCGCTGCTGGTGGACGAGACCGGACATGTCATGATCACCGCCGAGAACACGGCCTTGACTAAGCACGATCCAACTCGCCACGCCGAATTGAATCTGGTTCAGCTTGCTCTTGAGGGTTTTTCGTCCGAGGCCCTGTCCAAAGCGACGCTCTACACCAGCACCGAGCCATGCGTAATGTGCTGCGGTGCCATTCACTGGGCCAGGATTCCGTCACTCGTGTACGGCTGCTCGGCGAGGACTTTAGGCAGAATCGTCAAGTCGGATGACTTTCTCTTCCCTTGCCGTGGGACCTTTAGCAGAACGAAACAACCAAGTGTTGTTGTCGTCGGACCTGTGCTCGAAGCGGAAGCCGTCGTGGTGCACCGCGGATTTTGGAAATAGCACGAAATATCTTCTTTTGTCTTGAGCGGAACGCAGCCAGCGTGCCCAATTATATGAGTTTATGTCTTGCAATCAATGACTAGCGATCGGAAGCATGAGATTGCCGGGTGTTTGGAATCCGCTGATCGTTGCTTGTATTGGTTGGTCCCCGCTTGCGAGGCTCGGGATTTTGATGTTGAGCTGGTACAAGCCCGAGGAAACGAGCCCCGCCCACTGGACGTCAGCAGGCGCGCCCCCGATTGTCATGCTCACTTGGAGTTGAGTTGGCGCTGCCGCCGGAATCAACTGGGCGGTCGGCATCGGCGGGGTGGTCGGTCCGAATCCGGTTGCATAGATTGCGATGATCTCGCCGGGGCTGGCAGGCCGGGCGGACAGAGCGGACGGACCGACCAGCGTCCCGTCCAGATGCACCGCCACGGCATACGTCGTGCCTCCTGACTGATAGGGGAACAATCCGGGAGACATCCTCTGCTTGAGGACCGTTGCCGGATAACTGGTTCCTTGCGGTGTCTTTACCTGTATTGGCACGGGACCGAGAGTATCGTCATCGGGAGCGATCGCGTTGATCACCGTCGAGCTGATGTACTCGACATACGCAGGTTTGCCGTTGATCATTACAGAGACGCCGTCGAGCGCAATCGGAAGGTTTACACCGTTGAAGTCCGACGCCGCCCAGGAACGCGGCGCGGCTCCGAAACCAGCCCCTGCGATCGACAGGAATCCGCCCGAGGCGATAGCCGGCTGAAAGCTCGCGGCGTTTACGACAGAACTCACGCGGGATGCCGGAGTCGGCACTGGCTGCTGCCGCTGCAGCAAAATCGCATCCATCGGGGCCAGCGTGACCTGCGCTGCCGTCGAGCCATCGTTGTACAGCGCCGCGGAAATGACATATACCGCGTCTGCGATCAATGGCCCCGAAGCTCCGTTTCGAATCCGCAGGCTTGGCGCAGTGGCGGCTGTCAGGTTCCAGGTGCCGAGCGTATGCCAGCTATCGCCGTGTGACGCGGTTGTCTGATCGAGCGTCACCGACGCAACGGTCTGGCCGCCGGCGATGATTTCGTAAATAGCGTTATTCGCCCACGTACTCGCGTTCGGTGCGGCGGGAAGCCAAACTCTGATCGTATAAGTACCGTCTTCGGGGATATGAAGGTTCCATGTCGCCGTGCCGCTTGAGTCGTCCAATTCATGGACGCCGCTTTGCCATGCGTGATAGTAGGGCCCATTCGCAATTTGGCCGCCCGGTCCATTTACGCCTCCACCCGTGAATCCGCTGTCGATCTTGATAGCCTTCCAGTTCCCCGAGTCCGCGAAGCCGCTATCCGAGTCGTCAACGATGTACTGGTATTTTGGGGCCTGCGATCCGGAAAATCGCTTCAGCCCTCCTTCGAGCGTGATGGTTTGGGGCGAAGAGGCGGCATTCAAAAGAACGACGCCGTTGGTGAAATCGCGACGATAAAGATCGAGTGCTTGCGAGGCCGAAAACTGAATGCCGTCGAACCAGACACTTCCAACAACATCACCCAGCCAGAACTCGAGCCGCGCATCGTTGGCCGTGGCTGCGGCAAGAAAAGTGGCAGTGTAGAAGTTCCAGCTTGGTCCCAGGGGAACCGAAGCATTGAGGCCGTAATTCGTGAAATTTGGCGCGCCACCCTGCGAAAACACTGTTATGTTTCTGGGAGGGTCGGATCGCGCCCAGAATTGCACCTGATAAATGACTCCCTTCGTGATCGGGATGTTGTCCTGTTCGAACGTGATTTGCCACGGATTCGAGCTGGCCGAAGACACAGTCACGTGAGCGGAGGCGTTCCCCTCTGCCGCTATCCCAGTGTCAAGGGCTGTCGAGGCGACGCCACCGCTGCCGTAAAACGTGTGCCACGGCGAGACGGTGCTTGATTCGAATCCGCCGTTCGTCAACAAGTTGGTCGGAGGCGGCGATGGCGTAGTCCCGATTCTGGTTGCGGGTCCCACTGGATAGCCCAGGTAAAAATCGTATTCGTCATACCACCAGTTCACTGTCGTGCTGGTGTCTCCAAAATCGTGCGTGTAGAACCCGTCCGTCATCAGTGCGATCCCCAGGCCGAATCGCATATTGGGATAAAACGTCTGTGCGAACGTCTGGGTGTCGGGAATCGCCGAGTTGGTGAACCCGTAGCCGTATGCGACCTGAAGCGGCGGCGAAGACTGAACCATGGAGATCCCCGGCTGCTGCCCCTTGCCGAACCAGTCGTCCAGAGTTTGCATAAAAGCGCCAAAACTCTCGTAGCCTTCGCGAATTCTGGGCGCGTCTCCGTTGAGGCTCTCTCCGTTGAAAGCAGCGAGCGCAGCGGTTTGGGGAGGCCGACTGTCGAGATGTCCCGTAACCAAGCCGTACGGCACGAGCTGCCGAAAAGTGGCGATCAGTCGATACACACCCGCGGACCAGGCCGCGTCGAGCGTCGCAGGATCGTCGGGCTGTCCGTCGCCGTTCGCGTCGACTTGCACGGGATTTCCAGTGTAATCAGTCTTGAGCCAGGAAATGGTCGTGTGGAAATTATCAAAGAAGATTCCGTCATAGATCAATCCCGACTGAAGCAGCACCTGGTAGGCATAGTTCGCCATGAAATCGGCTACCTCGGGTTTTGTGAGATTAAGGATGTAATCGCCCGGCGTAGGCCAATTGGGGATTTTCTTTCCGGTCGTATCGTGCAGGAAGTACGCTTCGGGTACATTCGGCGGAGTATTAAAGCTGGTCGCCTCGGTTGCGTTTACGTTCGGCACGATGATCGCATTCGGATTTTGTGCGCGGATCGCCTGCGCCTGCTGAAGGTTGAATGCGGGGCAGAGATATAGCTGGATTTTCTGCGCCTGCGCCGGCTTCGTGGCCAGAACGTAAGATCCCCACCAGATGCTCCCGATGCGGGGGAATGCCCCGATCGGGTTCGCGACCGAGCGATACTGCAGCGTCGTTACAGAGTTCGGATCGGAATCGCATCTGAGATAAACATTGTTCACCGTAGCGGGACTGGATGAGAGGCCTTGTACCGTCCCGCGGTGATTCACGGAAGGCTGGCCGGAGTCGAACGGCTGCATCGCCATAAAAGGTTGAGCGGCCCCGATTGAATATCGGCAAGACGCCAGTTGCGTTGTCGTGAACGACAAAGCCACTGTGGTACTCCCGGGAGCGAGGAGATTACTACCCGGGCTGACGTTCGTGATCGACCCGACTTGCGCTATTGCCGTCACGGACATTGCGGGAGCCAGAAAGGCGAGTGTGAACCCATCCAGGCAGCAACGCATAGCTCAAAAACTTTATCATATTGGATGGTGAATACCGCATTCCCCCCTTGCAGGGTGACGGAAGTACACCGACTAGGACGAGGCCCGGTCGCGATACGCACGGTCATGCTCAGTCTGCTGCTGGCCTGCTGTCCCGGTGCGCTCGCCATGAGCCCGGCAGTCGACGTCAGCCAGTACGCGCACATGTCGTGGAAGGTCCGCGACGGCTTTGTTAAAGGCACCGTCTTCTCCATTGCGCAGACGCCCGATGGCTATCTCTGGCTGGGTACGGAGTTCGGCCTGGTGCGCTTCGATGGCGTCAGGCGCGTCGTCTGGGACCCGCCGCCGGGTCAGCATCTCCCTTCGAATAGTATTTTCAGCCTGCTCGCCGCACACGACGGGACCCTTTGGATCGGCACCTCTAAAGGACTTGTGAGTTTGAAAGATGGAAAACTCACCGACTACCCGGAGCTTACGGGTCAGAACATTCGTGCCCAAATGCTGGAGGATCACGATGGCACGGTGTGGGCCGGTGGGCTGGCATTTCGACCCCCTGGGAAGCTCTGCGCCATTCACAACGGCAGCATCCACTGCTATGGACAGGACGGCTCTCTTGACACTGGAGTTCGCGGCTTGTTTGAAGACCACGATGGCAATCTCTGGGTGGCGCTCCGGGATGGGCTGAGCCGATGGAAACCCGGCGCTCCAAAATTCTATCCCGCGCCGGGGCCGGGGAACGGAATCCAAGGTCTGGCTGAAAGCGATAAGGGCGCGCTGTTGTTCGGGCCGCGCAATGGGCTCAGCCAGGTCTCTGGAGGGAAGATCGAGCCATTTCCCCTCCCAAAGAACGTGCCTCGGTTCACGGCTACACGAATGCTCCGCGGTCGTGATGGGAATCTTTGGATCGGAACTGAGGATCGCGGCCTGGTACATGTCCAAAAGGAAAAAACCGATATTTTTACGCAGGCCGATGGCCTTTCCGGCGATCTGGTCCAAGCTCTGTTTATCGACCGCGAGAACACCATTTGGGTAGCCACGGATGGCGGCCTTGATCGTTTTCGCGAGTACGCCGTCCCCACGCTTTCTTTGAGCCAGGGCTTATCCAATGCCAGCGTCCTGTCTGTTCTCGCCGACCGCGACGGGAGCGTTTGGCTCAGCACTCGCCGCGGCTTGAACCGCTGGCACAATGGGCAAATTACGGCCTTCCCCAACCACGGTGCGACTGGGCTCCTGAATGGTGATTACGCGGGATCTCTGTTTCAGGATAGTCGCGGTCGTATCTGGGCCTCAACGCTTAAGGAGTTCGGCTATCTTGAGAACGGACGGTTCATCGTTGTAAGAAACATGCCTGGCGGGCCAGTGTACTCTATCACGGAGGACGCCTCCGGAAACCTGTGGATCGCCAACAAGAACAGCGGGCTTATTCATTTGCTCCGCGACGGACGGGTTCAACAGATACCCTGGGCCGGGCTGGGTCACAAAGACTATGCGCTGTCTCTCGCCGTCGATCCTCTGCAGCGCGGTCTCTGGATTGGATTTTATGCGGGTGGCATCGTTTATTTTGCCGACGGCAAGGTTCGCGCAACTTATTCTGCCGCCGACGGAGTTGGCGAGGGGCGCGTGAACGATCTTCGATTCGATCCCGACGGAACGCTCTGGGCCGCCACGCAGGGCGGGCTCAGCCGCTTCAAAAGCGGCCGCGTTGCTACCCTGACCACGAAGAACGGATTGCCCTGTGATTCGGCGCACTGGGTCATGGAGGACAACGATCACTCGTTCTGGTTGTACACGACCTGCGGCCTGGTGCGCATCGCGCGCGCCGAGTTGGACGCTTGGGCAGCCGCCAGCGATAAACCATCAAATGTTAACCAATCCAACGCGAAGCCATTGGTCCACGCCACCGTTTTCGATAATTCCGACGGAGTCAGGACCATTGACGATTCCTTCGGCTACACTCCGCACGTCGCCAAGTCCTCGGACGGAAGACTCTGGTTCCTGCCTTCCGATGGCGCCAGCGTCGTCGATCCTGGCCACCTTCCATTGAACGACCGTCTCCCGCTGGTGCACATCGAGCAGATCACGGCCGACGGCAAGCTTTTCACCTCCGATGAAAACGGCAGGGTACGCCTGCCACCGCGCGTACACGATCTGGAGATCGACTATACAGCGCTCAGCCTCGTTGCAGCGGAAAAGGTGCTTTTTCGCTACAAGCTTGAAGGGTGGGACCGGGATTGGCAGGAAGCGGGCAATCGGCGGCAGGCGTTATATAGCAATCTTCCTCCACGTGACTATCGGTTCCGGGTCGCCGCCTGCAATAACACCGGGATGTGGAACGATGCCGGCGCATCCGTCAATCTGACGATCGAGCCGGCGTACTACCAAACCGCCTGGTTTGTTCTGTCGTGCGTGGCCGTCTTTCTCGCGGGGCTGTCGATAAGCTACCGGCTGCGCCTGCGGCAGCTCGCGTGGCAATTCCACCTGCGCATGGAAGAGCGCGTTAACGAGCGTACCCGCATCGCACGGGACCTGCACGATACCCTGCTGCAGAGCTTTCAAGCCGTGCTCATGAAGTTGTCCTTCTTTTCGTATCGACTGTCGGAGCAACCGGAAACCAAGAAGGAGTTGGAGCTCATCGTTGAACAGGCCCGGCAGGCAGTGATAGAGGGCCGCGACGCGGTACAGGGTTTACGTTCCTCCACGGTGCTCACCAACGAAATCGTGCAAGCGATTCAATCACTCGGAGAACAACTCACCTCCGAAATGTCTTGTCAGGACGGCAGCTCTCCTGACTTTCGAGTGGTTGTGGAGGGCGACTCTCGGGAACTGGTCCCGATTGTTCGCGACGAAGTCTATCGTATTGCGGGTGAAGCAGTCCGCAATGCTCGCCGTCATGCGCAGGCGCGGCGGATCGAAGTGTCGATCCAGTATGGCGACCGGCATTTTCGATTGCTGGTCCGCGACAATGGAAAGGGCATTGACCCGAAGATTCTTGACGAAGGGTATCGCGAAGGGCACCACGGCTTGCAAGGCATGCAGGAACGCGCGAAAGGTGTCGAAGGCAAGCTGATTCTCTGGAGTTCGCCCGATTCCGGTACCGAGGTTGAGTTGACCATTCCCGCCTCTAGAGCCTATTCCAAACAACCCACTCCGCGGCGGTCCATGTCGATGTTTTCCGGAAAGGGGACCTGAGGAGGGCATGAGTGCCGACACAACTATGATTCGGATTCTCGCGGTCGACGACCATCCGATGTTCCGGGGGGCGCTGGCCGCGCTCCTGTGTAGCCAGCCAGACATGAAAGTCGTAGCGGAAGCTGCCAGCGGTCGAGAAGCGATTCAGCAGTTCCGTACGCACCAGCCTGACGTCACCCTGATGGACTTGCAAATGCCCGGAATGAACGGCCTGGATGCGATGGCAGCGATTCGCAGTGAATTTCCCGACGCGCGAATCATCATATTGACCACTTACGACAGTGATGTCAAAAACGTTGTGAACGGGGGTGCTCGGGCGTACCTGCTCAAGACGCATTTGGATCAGGAACTTCTGGGGACTATACGGGCCGTCCATGCCGGAAAGTAGAGACTAGCCTAGCTAAGCTAGTGGGGGCCAATGCCCTGTTTTAGAGGTATCTCTTGATATCCGGATGCAAATACGTCTGAATCTCAGGCTCGTCCAGGTTCTGCAAGTCGATCAGTTTCGGCTCGAGATCGTTGATTCTTGCCACCGGCTGGCCCCTCAGTTTCTTGATCGCGGCCTGCAGCGCTTCGTATCCCATCTTGAGCGGGTTTTGCACAACCAGCGAATCTACCAGGCCTGAGCGAAGATCGTCCAGCAGGCTGGGGCCGGCATCTACGCCAACCAGCTTGATTTTGCGGCCATGTCGCTCCCGGAGCGCTTGGGCGGCTCCCATCACGCTGGATTCATTGGACCCGAAAAGCGCGTCGAGTTCGGGATGCGCCGTCAGAATGTTTTCAGAGACCAGCAGTGACCGCGCAACATCAGCCATGCCGAAACGCTTGTCGACGATGCGGATGTTGGGATACTTGCCGTGTATGGTGTCCTCGAAACCTTTCTCGCGCTCCTCGGTGGACGCACCGCCGGGAAGCACCGCGACGATGGCAACCGTGCCCTTGCCGTTGACCAGCTTGCCGACGCGGTCCGCCGCGATCCGTCCGGCGCTATAGTTGTCGGTAGCGACGCGCGCCACATACTGCTCGGTATCGATGCCCGAGTCGATGATGACCATCGGGACGTTCTCTCGTGCGGCACGCTCGACCACACCTACCATCGCTTTGCGATCGATCGGCGCCAACACGATTGCGTCTACACGGCGGTTGATCATCGCATCGGTAATCTGGAGTTGGCCGGTATAATCGGTTTCCGAGGGCGGTCCGCTCCAGATGATGTCCACGCCGTTTTCTATGGCGGCTTTGGCGGCGCCAGCGTGGACGGATTGCCAGAAAATCGTGGTGTTCCCCTTCGGGATAACCGCGATCGTCGTTTTACGCCCGCGCTTGCACGCGGGAAAAAAGGCTGCCGCTGCAAGCACCAGTCCCAGGACGGCGACGGCGGTTTTTCGCATTTATTCTTTCACGAAACTCGGACGTAGATGGCTCGATGTCCGTTGGATCGTAAGTGCCGGCATCGGCGGCGACGGTCAGTTCGGGGTACAGAATGCCACTCGTGCCCCATTCCTTGCAGCCTCCTCAATCCAGTGTATCCGGTAGTTGATCATATCAAGCAAACGCCCTCAGCAAACTGAATGCTCACAGTTGGTCGCCCTACCGTTCGCCGACTCCGAGCCGGATCACGGCGTAACCGGACGTTATCCTGGCGAGTTTGTTTTCATGTTTCTTCGACTCGGCCATGTTTTGCTCTTAGTTAAATTGTGTTTATGCTACCGGCGCCGAATGTGTGTCGAGCCACTTCCGAATATTCGAGACGGTATCTTCGTAAAACGTCTTGTAAAGACCATGCGATACGTAGCCGAGATGCGGCGTTGCCAGTACGTTGTCCAGCTTCCGGAAGGGGTGAGACGGAGGCAGCGGCTCAGTGTCGAATACGTCGATCGCAGCGCCGGCGATTCGCTTGTTCTTCAACACGCCGATCAAAGCTTCCTCATCGACGATCGGCCCGCGTGACGCATTGATCAACAGGGCCGTTGGCTTCATTCTCTCCAGCTCCGCGGCCCCTACTAAGCCGCGCGTACGGCTGCTCAACACCACATGGATGGTCAGGATATCGGCCCGCTCGAACAGTTGGTCCCTGGAAACCAGGATTGCGCCCGCGGCTTTGGCGGCCTCGGGCGTCATGTTCTGGCTCCAGCCAATCAGATTCATTCCAAAAGCGCTCCCAATCCGCGCGACCTGTGATCCAACCCGCCCCAGCCCCAGGACGCCAAGGGTCTTGCCACGGAGATCCGTGCCCAGTTTTTGCTGCCAGCCGCCGGATCGAACGGAGTTGCTTTCCGTCACGATATGTCGCGTGGCGGCCAGGATCAGCGCCCACGTAAATTCGATGGTCGGATCCGACCTATACCCGGTGTGAACCACTGCGATCCCACGATCGCCAGCGACGGCGACATCGATCGACGCGTTTCCAAGTCCCGTCGAGGCAATGAGCTTGAGATTGGGAAGGCGCTCAATGACGTTGCGGGGCAGCGGGGTCCGCTCGCGCATGACGCAAACGATATCAAAAGGCAGCAACCGCTCAATCACGGCGTCCGGATTGGCGAGGTGGTCCCGAAATACGGCGATGTCTGCTCGATCGCGGAGCACCGACCAATCAGCGCTGTCAAGCGCCACATTTTGGTAATCGTCCAGAACAGCAATCTTGTACTTCTTCATTGGCATCCATTCCTCAGTGCCTGAGCTCGTCGCCTTAGTTACACACCTTCAACGAGAACGGCACGATAGGTCGCCCCCTTGAACCGGTGCTGCACTATCGCCTGATACGCCGGTCCGTCGTACCATTTGCGTGCGGCTGTCGTGGTTGGAAATTCCACAATTGCGACAAACTCTGGCACCGGTCCCTCGAGCATCTGCTGTGGCCCAGCATGAAGCTTGACCGGGTGACCTTCCAAGGTGTCACCTACCTTACTGAGGTAGATATTGAGTTCGTTCTGGTCCTGCGTGCTTTCTCTCGTAAAGACAATATAAGCAGCCATGATGTTTGTTCCTCGGGTTGACTTTCGATCGTTCGAAATCGGCATCCAGACAACTTATTTCCTGGTTTCATATAGGTTAGATTTGCGCGACACCGCCGTCGGCGAACAATTCCGTTCCCGTAACGTAGCCGCTATCGTCACTGGCGAGAAATACCGCGACCTTCGTGACCTCATGGGATGTTCCGAGATCAGCGCCCAAGTGAATTCGATCGTGGGGTCCGACCAATACCCCGTGTGAACCACGGGCATCCCATGGTCGCCCGCGGCGGCGGGATCGATCGACGCGCATTGCACGCATGATCGTTATCCTATCTTTCACCGAGCGAATGTGCGTTCATCACTCTGATCAAATCACGGTTTGACGGCCTGCACAGAAGTCCAGAGCGCACCTGGATTGCCCCAGCCGGGGTAGAGCTTGAGCATTTGGTCATATAGTTCCCGCGCGGTCGTCGTCTGCATGGCGAGGCGCTCGAAATCGCGGATATATCTCCGCGTTTCACCGAGGATCTTGGGGCTGTCAGCGTTCCCGACGCGCTTATGTCCGGCAATCACGGCGCGCGGCTTAAGCGACTCCATTTTATCGAGAGCAGCGATCCACTCTTGGCGTTTCTGTTGATCGGGGGACTCTGACAGATGTAAGTGAACGCCGTTGTAGGCGGCATCACCCGCCACGATTAAACCTATCGACGGAGCATGAAGGCAGGTTGTGCTGGCAGTATCGGTGAACCCCAGCGGCACACTGACTAACTCTTGGCCTTCTAAGTTAATGACGTTTCCAGTCAACTCTTCGGCGATTGCAAGCTGGCTGGAAATCTGGCCGGGGAAGCGTGGATTCCAATACGTAGCGAGAGACTCTGGCGATGCTTGCAGCCGCATAATCTTAATCACTTCCGGCCGCGCAACGAAACGGGCGCCTGGAAATCGCTCCAGGACTGTACTGGCGCCAAAGAAATGATCGCCGTGGCCATGGGTGGCGTAGATGGTCGTCAGATTCTTTCCGCGGGACGCAATCCAATTGGTCAGGGCGCGCGCCTGCTCGACGGTAATCGGGGTGTCGACCAGGACAGCGTCCCGCTCCCCAGAAATGAGAGTTGACGAAATAGGCGGCCACGGCCGCTGCTTTTCGCCCGGGGGCAAATCGCTCGTGATGGCAGGTATGCTGGGCGCCAAGAACACATCCCACGTCAGCGATATCTTTCGAGCTGTTCGTCTGGCTTTGGACGTACTGGTGTTGGATTGTCCCTGCCTTGAACCGGACTCGTCGGCGCTGATTGGCGAAGGCAACCCCATGACGCAGGCTGTTCCCAGTGCGTACGCTATGATTTCACGTCTTGAAGACATCATGGCTTTTTCGGATCGCATATCTTTATCTTTCTTCTGCTACTTCTCGTCCCATCGATCGGTAAATGCCACGGGCGCCCAGCTATACCCACTCCCCTCCTTGCGCAAGCGGCCCAGGGGCGGGAAGAATGACGAATGCGGCACCGCGATCAAGACATCCTCTTGCGCGAGTTTATTGAGCAATTGATTCCGCGTCGCTGCAGCCGCTGTCTGGTCGATGTCGAAAACCGCGGTGATCTCGGGATGCTGCATCTGGACGCGCTGTGCATGGACGATGTCGCCCCAAAACAGGATTTTTTGTCCCTTTGACGAAAATTCATAGCCGGTGTGTCCCGGCGTGTGACCGGGCAGCGCGACGAGTTGCATGCCGTCGACAATTCGCTCGGAGCCACTAAACGTGTGCCATTTACCGGCCTGGATGTACGGCGTTGCGATGGCTTTCGCACTCTGGAAGAACGGTTGCGCATCCTTCGGCGCCTTTGTGGCGATTTCTGGCGACAACCAAAAGTCGCTTTCGGCCTTCGCGACGTAAACATCGGCGTTCGGAAAGACGCGCTTGCCGTCCTGCGTGGTCAGACCGCCGACATGATCGGAATGGAGGTGCGTCACCAGAACGATATCGACCTCTTCCGGCGCGTAGCCTGCGCTGTGAAGGCTGCCCGCCAGGCGCCCGAGTGCTCCCCCACCCCACCAGGCGCCGGCGCCCGCATCGACGAGGATTAGTTGCTTGCCGGTGTTGACCAGGAAGCCCGCATCAATAACATCCAGCATGTGCGGATCTTCGTGCAGTGCCTGTGCAACACCATCCATCGCCGTCTTCGTTCCGTTCAGCCAGTGCGGATCGAATACGCCGGTACCATCGTATAGAGCCGTCACTTCGAGGTCGCCGACTTTCAGCCGGTAGAAGCCCGGCGCCTGATCATGATGCTGGGGTGCGGCAGCCTGAGCTGCGTTCGGACCGGCGGCAATGCTGGCGAGCGCTGCCAGGAGAGCGGCAGCCAAGCGCATCGAATTTCTCTTGAGCACGTTCCCTTGTAATTTCATTTTCGTTCCTTCCCTTTCGTTCAAACTCCCTCAGACTTTTCCGCTACTTCTCTACGGCATCGTTCACATAGTCAACCGGCACCCCGGTGTAGGCGTACCCGTCTTCCCTGATGCCAGGTCCTGGAAAGGGCAAGTGGTCGGGCGCGACAATATAGCCCTTTCTGGCTGCATCCTCGAGAAGTTTTTGCCGCGTTGCGGCCGCTGCGGCGGCGTCGGAATCGAAGCGAAGAGAAATGTCCGGATCGTCCACCTGCAGACCGATGTTGACGACGTCGCCCCAAAACATCACATTTTCTCCGCCGTTTTCAAGAATGTAAACGCTCAGACCTACAAGCCAGTAGATGCAGCAGCCCAGGGGCGGATGCACAATTATGAACCATACGGTTCACTATTCTTAGTTTCAGAACCAACTGCTTCGATATTGCCACTTCTCCCTCCAGACGCCGTGAAGTCACGCGGCGTTAGGTCGCCTTTTAGTTTTTGGCTTTAACATTCTCATCAGCGCCGAAAGTGATCTCGCTAGCGTCGATTCATTGCGCAAATTTGTCGCCGAACATTGGAAGGCCGCTGGCTGACTTTTCCCGCGTGGCCTCGTCCTCAATGACGTCCCAGTGCTCCGCCAGCAATCCGTTCTCGATGCGAACGATGTCGACCACGATCCAGTTCGCGGGCAGACCAAGGCCACTAAACCGGCCATGCAGCATCAACATGTCGCCCTCCGCCATGATCAAACGGTTCTCATATTTCATCTCGGGCGGGACGCTCTTAATCAGTCCGAAGAGCCCGTCGCGCCCTGGCGGTATATGGGAGCTGTGTTGAATGTAGCTCGGCGACCAAAACTTCTCTGCTGCGGCGAAGTCTTTCTTGTTGAACAGGGTCTCGAACGCTTCGAGGACAAATGCCTTGTTTCGTTGGGGTGAAAATTCGCTCATTTCGGATCTCCTTGGCTCTGGGATTGACTATTCCATTCTCAGGATTCGATTCGCCCTGAACACTTCGCGATGTCGCTAGAGTCCATTCAGCTTGGTCATGATCGTGGCTCCGGCCAGCTTGCCCTCCAATGCCGTAAACAGCCGCTTCATGTAGTCCTGTTCAAGATGAAACTTATGCGCGGCCGAAGAGGAGAAGATCTCAAAGAAGACCAGCTTATGCGGGTCGTCCTCCCGTGAGGTCTCGAACATTCCTTCACAACCGGCCTCTTGAAGCGTAGGAATGAGTGCTTGCTTGAGCGCGCCTTTCACGTCATCCAGGAATTCTGGTAGAACGGTAACCTCTGCCAGCAGGTAAATCTTTTGACTGTCCATCCGTGATGTTCCTTTTGTTGCCTTTGGGGTCTGGTAAGGCGTTTCGAGTGATGCTGGCCTACAGGCGCTGGACAAACTCAATTACAGCCTGGTTGACCTCCTGGGCTCGCTCCTGCTGGGTCCAATGACCGCAACCTGGAAACAGAAGCGTTCCCCGGAGCTGCGGTGCAAACTTTGACAGGTTGGCGATGACTTGGTCCATCCCACGAAAGGCCACGACAAGATCGCGGTCCCCTGCGATGTACAGCGCCGGGACTTTCACCTGCGCTCCAGACATAGGCGCTAAGAGTTCCCAATTTCGGTCCATGTTGCGATACCAGTTCAGCCCCCCACGAAATCCCGTGCGCGTAAATTCGCTTACGTAGAAATCCACGTCCGCTTCGGTGAGCCAATGAGGCAACGATGCCGGATTCTTCAAACGCGAGAGAAAGCCACCTAGGCGCGGCACCATATCGACTTCGCGGCCTTCTCTTGCACCGTCGTCCATGCCCTCCCCTGAAGCCGAGTAGAGGAAACTGCGAAAGCTCAGACGGACATCGCGCTCCAACTCCGCCTCGGCGATCCCTGGGGATTGGAAGTACAACTGAAAGAACTGCGCGTCCTCGTTCTGAGGCATAATGCTGGTAGGACGAACGGGTTGTCGCGGTATGAACGGCACGCTCAAACCGATCACGCCGCGAAACCGATCGGGCCGCAAAAGCGCGGCGAACCACGCGACGGGGGCGCCCCAATCGTGTCCGACGATCACCGCTGTCTGCGCGCGTAAAGCATCGAGCAGGCCGACCACGTCGCCAACAAGATGGAGCAGCGTGTACCGGTCCAGTTGTTCTGGGCGATCCGTCTGCCCGTAGCCTCGCATATCTGGCGCGATCGCCCGGAATCCAGCATCTGCGAGCGCATGCAACTGATGGCGCCACGAATACCATGATTCGGGAAACCCGTGACACAGCACCACCAGCGGCCCTGCTCCGCTCTCGGCGATGTGCATACGGATGCCGTTCGTTTCCACCTCGCGATGTTTTATTTCGCTCACTGTACTTCCTCGACACCCTCGCGTTCGATCGCCTCTACCACGGCGGAGGCCGCGCTGGCGTCCTTCGCGAACGTGATGGCCACGCTCGCTCCGTCCGCGGCCAGACGTTTCGCGATTGCAGCGCCAATGCCGCGCGAGCCGCCGGCAACGAGCTTCTCAGACATCGTTTCTTCCATTCCTTCCATCACGCTCTTTGCGGATCCAGTCTCGTATGTAGGCCATGCTGATTCGGCTCGTTGATCTTGCGCAGCACTTTCGATTTGCGAAGGGCAGTTTTGGCGTGAAAGACCTGCGACTTGGTGGCCGAAACCGAAATTCCGGTTAACGCCGCCGTTTCCTGTAGCGAATGGTCTTCGAGCGTGTGAAACATAAGAGTGCGCCGAACCCGGGGACGTAAACCTGCAAGTGCGTCTCGAAGAAATCTCTCCCGCTCTCGCTCTGCGCACCGCGCTTCGGGATTTGGAGCGGAGTCCGGTACGTCCCACGGCGCCTCGGCAGCACCCGGACCATATGCAGAAAGTCCACGCGAATTCCGCTTTTGCCGAAGAATCATCAGCGCCGAATTGACCCCAATGCGTGTAAGCCAGGTATAGAAAGTGGACCTTTCGTCAAAACTCTTGAGATGGAGGAATGCCCTTAGGAAAGAGTCCTGCACCGCATCTTCAGCGTCTTCGCGGTCCCGAGTTATGCGACGTACAGTGCGAAAGAGCCTTTCCGCGTGCACTTGATACAGCGTGTCGAGCGCCACAGTTTCTCCATTTTTTGCTGCTGCCAATAAGCCGGCTTCGTTCATGCTCGTCGCCACCCGTAGAGCCGGCGGCACCGATTTATGAGTGCTTCCCATTTTCATCCTCCAAGCGAGCTGTCCCGTTGTTACGCTTATGCTTTCGGCCGATCTCGTTCCCGGAGCATCCATTCCATGATGTAAGGCGAGCAGTTCAGCACTGGGATCCCCTCCGCCTCACATGCATTGAGAAAGCGAACTCCTTCGACGTCCACGAGATCCACTTCCTCCAAATCCAAAGCTACTCGTGGTCCGCCACGCTCGATCTCCGCCTTCACTTGATCGATATGCTCGGAACGAAGTGCCCCGCTTAGCCGAACCAGCGTTCCGCGCCTGCCAGAAATCCGTTCAATCCTCAGCGTCATCGGTCTTTGGTCCGAAGCACACTCTTACGAATGCAACGACCGGGCCATTGACAATTCTTTGGATGTACGCGACTTGGAAGTGCGGCCGATCCTGAATTTTAAGGAATTCCTGTCTGGTGAGGAAAACACGGATTCGCAGGTTCACGCGCTAGAATCAGCTAGCCTGTGGTTCTTTGAACCGATATTTGTTGATTCCCAAGCGCTTGATTTTTGAATCGAGGGTCCGTGTCGGGAGGCCTAGATTGGTCGCCGCGCCCGTCGGCCCCGAGATTCGGCCGTGGCTTTCTGCGAGTGCGGCTTCAATCATTTCCTTTTCCTGCCTAAGCAGTGCACCATTAAGTGCAGCTCTTGGGCAAGCGACCTGGGGCAGCTCACGCTTGAACCAGGTCTCGTCTACAGAAAAGGTATCTCCGTCGCTCAGGATAACGGCCCGCTCTATTACATTTTGTAGCTCACGAACGTTGCCCGGCCAGTCGTACGCTTGGAACAGTTTGAGAGTTGTTCGATCGATTGTTCTGAACTTCTTTCCAGCTTTTTTTCCGTAGCGATCAATGAAGTACTCGACAAGCAAGGGAATGTCGGCCGCGCGATCGCGCAACGATGGCATCTCAATAGGTACGACATTCAGTCTGTATAAGAGATCTTGGCGAAACTTGCCTTCGGCCACGAGCGCGTTCAAATCACGATGGGTGGCCGCCAGCACTCTTACGTCAACGGGAATTGGCCTGTTACTGCCCACGCGTTCGATCTCACGTTCTTGCAGCACTCGCAACAGTGCGATTTGGATTTCCGGGGGCAAGTCGCCTACCTCGTCCAGGAAAATCGTCCCGCCAGTCGCCGATTCAAAACGCCCCAGGCGCCGTTGCGTCGCACCGGTGAAGGCGCCCTTCTCGTGACCAAAGAGCTCGGAAGCAATCAACGATGCGGGGATTGCGGCGCAATTCACACCAATAAATGCCCGTTCCCCGCGGTTGGATCGTTTGTGGATGGCGCGCGCAATCAACTCCTTTCCCGTGCCGGTCTCGCCCAGAATCAGGACGGTGGAGTCCGAATGTGCCACCCTGCCGACTTGGCGGAGCACCCTACGGAGCGCTTCGGAAGAGCCGACTATGTCCTCAAACATCGAGTCACGATCGATTTGCTCTCGCAACGCCAAGTTTTCATTCCGCGTCCGGTCTTCGTTCCGCTTGCGATCGTCGATGTCGGTCCCCGTCGCATACCAGCGAATGACCTTTCCGCTCTCGTCCAGTAATGGGTTGTAGCGAATCAGAAACCAGCGATACTTGCCGTCTTTTCCCAGAGCCCGTTGCTCGTTTTCAAATGGAAGCGAGCTGGAAAGGGCTTGGTGCTGTTCTTCGCGAACTCTCTGAACATCGTCGGGATGGAAAATGCGCGTGCGAAAATCGTCGGATCGTACATCGTTGAGTGACAGCCCGGTATATTCGAGGGCCACGCTATTTGCGTAAATGGCTTTCCCATCCGGATTCAAGACGATTATGGTTTGCGGAATAGCGTCGGTCATGCGCCGAAGCTCTTCTTCATCCTTACGGAGCTTAGCTTCGGCGCGCTTAAGATCGTCGATGTCCGTATCCGTTCCATACCAGTTGACAATGTTGCCCGATTCGTCGCGCAATGGCTCAGCCCGAAACAAGAACCATCGATACACTCCGTCGAATCGGCGAAGCCTACCCTCGACTTCGCCCGGCTGGCCAGCGGCCAGAAATCCGAGCCATTTATCTGTTATGTCCTGCAAGTCCTCCGGATGAATCGCCTTCCGCCATCCCCAGCCGCGAGCCGCTTCAAGTGATAAGCCCGTATATTCCTGCCATCGCCGGTTCCAAAATATTCCCGTACCATCCGGCAAGCTACACCACGCGAGTGTCGGGATCGTGTCGATGATCTTCCGGAGTCTCGCTTCCGAGTTCCGGATTTCCTCAAAGGCACATCTCAATGCTTCCTGCGATCGCTCTCCCTCGATGGCGATTACGGCGATGTGACCTGCGCCTTCGATCAGCCGCAGGTCAGTCTCACCAGGGGTGCGCGGCTCTGTGTAGTACATTCCAAAGGTGCCGAGCACATGCTGGTTTTTGGAAAGTAGCGGCTGAGACCACGCCGCCCGCAACCCATAACTTAAAGCAAGTTCTCGAGAGTTAGCCCATAAGGGGTCTGTTGCAATGTCGGAAACGATCACCCGACGTTTCAAAAATGCAGCAGAGCCGCATGAACCTACCGTAGGGCCAACCTCGAGGGGAGTGATGGCATCAATCCAGCCCTTGGCAAGCCGAGGACCGGCTGCAGTCCGAAGGTGCATGCCATCCGCGTCCATCAGCATTACTGCCGATTTGATGTTACTGGCCTGAGCATCAATCGTTTCGCACAACCTTTCCAGAATCTCTGCGAGGCAAGCCCCGCTGGCGATCAGTTCCAAGGTCCGTTTTTCGGCGGCTAGCAGTGCCTCGGCGCGCTTGCGATCCTCGATATCGGTTTTCGCGCCATACCATTTGGAGATGTCGCCGTGTTTGTCGCGTACGGGCTCTACACGGAACAGGAACCACCTGTAGTCTCCATCGTACCGGCGCAGGCGTGCTTCAATCTCACCGGCCTCGCCAGAATCCAGCAGGTGCCGCCAAAAATCCATGAGCCGCTCGCGGTCTTCGGGATGAAGGGCCGCAGTCCAGCCCCAATCCGATGCTTCTTCTGCGGAGAGGCCGGTGTAATCCAGCCAGCGCCGATTGAGAAATTCCGCGGAGCCGTCGGGGCGAGCGGACCACGCCAGTGTAGGAATCGCGTCAACGTCGTGCGCCTGCCGAGCCTGCTCGGTAGTTTGCCCTGCGAATGCCATTCCCGAATTAATTATAGTCCCCTCCAAGCGGTCTCGGGACGAGCGTAGAAAAAGACGCTTCCTTATTCGTGCCTACTGTGAGAACGAGTTTTCGAAAGCCACGGCCGAATCTCAGGCCATCGACGCGGCAGCCAAAATAGGGTTGCCGACTCGGATTCTCGACTCAAGAATCAAGGCTTGGGAATCAACAAATTTCGGTTCAAAGTTCGGTCGACCGCGTTTTCCTGTCCGCACAGGAATTCCTCAATACTCAGGATGCGCGGGTACTTCAAACTCACATTTCTTCAATGAATTGTGAATGGCCTAGTCGTTGCATTCAGGGCATACCGATGCTGCACAAAGCACGCACCAAGCATTAAAAGGGACAGGCTCCCTGGGAGAATGAAATGGGAAGCACGTATAGGGCAGTGGAAGTGGCAACACCGGGCGTATTCCGTGTTGTCGAGCGGCCGATTTCGAAGCCGGCGGCTGGTCAAGTCCGCCTACGCGTCGAAGCATGTGGCGTGTGTCATTCCGATTTGGCAACGGTACAGGGAGATTATCCAGGCCTGAAATTGCCGCGAGTGCCCGGGCATGAGGTCGTGGGCCGAATCGAGGAGATCGGTCCGAATGTTTCCAAATGGAAGATCGGGCAACGCGTAGGTGTCGGCTTTTTGGGCGGGCAAGACGGCGAATGTGAGCCGTGCCTGCGCGGAGATTTTGCGAACTGTTTGAACCCCGTCATATCTGGAATCACTACCGACGGGGGTTATGCCGAGGTGATGATCGCCGAAGCACGTGCGCTCGCGTCCATTCCTGATGAGCTCACGTCCGCGGATGCCGCCCCCCTCCTCTGTGCTGGCATAACGACCTTCAACGCATTGCGTAACGCCGGCTTGCGCGCGGGCGATCTGGTTGGGATTCAGGGGATCGGCGGGCTTGGACACTTGGGAGTTCAGTTTGCCCGGCGCATGGGGTTCCGCACCGTGGCCATCAATAACGGACCGGAAAAAGCAAAGCTGGCCAAGGAGCTGGGCGCGCATTCCTATGTGGATACTGCAGCAGAAGATGTTGCCGCCGCGTTACAGAAGATGGGCGGAGCCAAAGCCATCCTGGCGACCGCTCCGAGCGGCAAAGCGATTGCCGCACTGGTCCCGGGCCTCGCAGTTCGCGGCAAGTTGATCGTGGTTGGAGTCGCGCCCGACGCCATCGAGGTATCCTCGCCGTCTCTGGTGTTCGGCGGGCGCTCGATTCATGGCAGCTTGACGGGCAGCGCCATCGACACCCAGGACACGCTGGCGTTCAGCGTCCTGCAGGATGTGCGGCCCATGATCGAAACGCTTCCGCTTGACAAAGCACCCGAGGCTTACGCTCGCATGATGGATGGAAAGGCGCGTTTTCGGATGGTTTTGGTCATGCAAAGCGGCGCAGAGGCGAGTGCTGTGTGAAGTCAGCTATAGCATTCCACGACGGCGGGGAAGAAAGGAAAATGCGATGGGCGATTTAGTAATTAAAACGGTTTCCGTTCAGGATTTGTTCGCCAAACAAAAGGAATATTTTGCCACAGATGTCACCAAGACTTATGAGTGGAGAGTCGACCAGCTGAACCGGTTAACTCACATGCTCAAGGACAACTATGAGCGTTTCGCTGACGCCTCGCGCAGGGACTTCAAGACGGCGTCCCAAGAGAACGTCTTCGAGGTTTCGGCTTCGATCGCAACCAGCGAATCCGCAAAGTCCCAGCTCAAAGAATGGATGAAGCCTGTCGAGGCTCCCATTCCGAAGTTCCTCGCTTCATCCGGGCATAAGGGAATGGTGTACCGCGAGCCTTACGGGGTTACGCTGATCATCTGTCCATTCAATGGACCGCTTTTGTTGTCGTTGCGTCCTGCGGTTGGCGTCCTGTCGGCCGGCAACCCCTGCATTTTGAAACTCTCTGAAGCGCTACTGGCAACGGACGAGTTGCTACTGGAGTTGATTCCCAAGTATTTCGAGCCGGAAGCTCTGAGCGCCGTGGTCGGTGGCCGGGAAGTAGTGACGAATCTCTTGAAGCTTCCGTTTGATTTCATTTTTCTCACAGGAAGCGTCGGTGTGGGCAAGGTAGTGATGCGAGCGGCTGCCGAGAATCTCACTCCAGTATTGCTTGAGCTGGGCGGACAGAACCCGGCTATTGTTGATGAGACAGCGAACATTCCAGATGCCGCCAAGAAAATCGTGTGGGGCGCAATGGCATGGGGAGGACAGTGGTGCACATCGCCCGGCTACGCAGTCGTTCATGAGTCGGTGGCAGCAGGGTTCGTGGCGGAATGCAAAAAAGCTGTAGTCGAGCTCTACGGCAGGGATCCCAAGAGCAATTCGGATTACTCGCGCCTCATAAGCGCCGCCGCTGTCGAAAGACTCGCGTCCCTGATCGATCCTAAGAAGGTCGTGTACGGCGGGAAATCGGATGCTGCGGCCCGTTATCTTGACCCGACCATCCTCTACCCGATTTCGTGGTCCGACAAAATCATGGAAGACGAAATCTTTGGGCCACTTTTGCCTATCCTTACTTACTCCGAACTTGGACAGCTACTCGCAAAGGTCAAGTCACTCCCCAAACCGCTTGCCGCCTACGTGTTCAGCCAAAATCAGGTTGCGATCGATCGTGTGTTGCAATCCCTTTCATTCGGGGGAGGCGCGGTAAATCAGACCAATGTTTCGTTGTTCATTCAGTCCATGCCGTATGGAGGAGTGGGAACGTCCGGCATCGGGAATTACTACGGGAAGTACGGTTACGATTCCCTTACCCACGCCAAGTCAGTCCTGATATCTCCGCCGGACGTGGCTATCGAGCACCTTTTCCCGCCCTACACGCCCGAAAAGGTACAGGAACTCAATCAATGGTTCGAGTACTAGAAGGCGATGTTGCGCAGCAAATTCTAAGCACCGCGATCTTCGAAGCTCGATAGAAAACAGTCCATGAACCTGTTGCACGCCCTCTTTACCAGGAACCTCCTGATGTCAGGAGTAGCAATTATCCGCTATATTCCTCGGGCTTTTCGGGTGAACCAGGTGGATGGGAATCTCTTCTTCACGGACGAGAAGCGGCAGGAGTATCGCCGGCGGGTAGAGAGTGTGACGCCTCATTCCCCGCGTCAGTGGGGGACCATGGAGGTTGACCAGATGCTTCACCACCTCAGCCTGGCGTGCGGAGGCTCACTTGGTTTCTACAATCTCCCGGACGAGAGTTACCTGACTTCGCGGACGGTCTTTAGGTGGATTCTCGTCGATTGGTTTCCGGAACAACCAGTCGGCCTACGGCTTCCAGCGGGCTTCAAAATCCCGCACTCGCAGAGATTTGAGTTCGCGTATGAAAAGGCACAGCTGCTGAAAATCTTGGAGGCTGACTGGAACGCGAGAACTGCCGATGCCTGGAAGCCGCATCCTATGTTCGGCAAGATGACGCCCGAAGAGTGGGGCAAGCTCTTGCAGATTCACGTCGATTACCATCTGAGACAGTTCGCAGCTTAACGGGGTGTTCGACATGAAAGTCCTGATCCTCGGAGCAATGGGAGCTGAAATTCTGGTCCTTCCGCAAATCCACGAGGTAGATAATCGCATTTCCCTGCGAAGCTCCTTACGCTGACTAGGTCTCGTCGAGGAGCGTGCCGAGCAGCGCGGGCCACCGATTTTCGAAGTCGCCGTCCCGCTGGAGTCCGCGCTCTAACAGAACTTGGATTCGCCGTTGCGCCTCAGGCCATGTCAACGCGATCTGAAAGGAGGCGAGTGCGTCGAGGAGGCGGTCGGCGGATGGCAACGAGACTTGGTTAATGAGATTCTTCGCCGCGGCGATAGCACGCCGGTCGAAGGAGGCGACCCTGCGCGCGAGCACGTCGACGAAGCCGTCCAACTCCTCGTCCGGCAGTGCCCGGTTGACGTATCCGTATCGCTCCGCGGTGTCGCCGTCAAAGTCATTCGCGCCGAGAATGATTTCGAGCGCGCGGCCGCGACCGACCAGATGGGGGAGGCGTTCCGTACCGCCGCCGCCAGGATGCACTCCCACCCCGACTTCGGGTTGACCCAATAGCGTCTTCTCGCGGGACGCGAAACGCATATCGCAGGCGAGGACGAACTCACTACTCGCGCCCCGGACGCAACCTCGGATCTTCGCGATGCTGACCACCGGGGATTTGGTGAGACGGACGAATGTATCCATCAGGATCGGAAGGCCGGAAGGCCCGACAGCAGTGGTGATGTTCCCGGTCTTGCCGGTCAAATCAAAATGGGCCAGGTAGAACTCAAGATTCGCGCTCTCGAATACTACGACACGTAGGCTCGGGCTGGCGTCCATTCGAGCGAGCATATCCTGGAGGCCTTCAAATATGGTGGCGTCCAAAATATTGAAAGGCGGATAGTCGAACACAACTCTCCAGTACGCAGGTGTTTCCTCGATGACCCGCACGGGTGCGGCTGATTCAGCCATGATTCACCTTCCTTTCATCGTCCTCGGGCGCGCCGCCAGTCACGACGACAACGCTAACGTTAGCGTCGCCCGCGAATCCATCCAACGCCTCATCGGCTACTCTTGTCGTGAGAACATCGGCGATCAATCTCGCCACAATCAATCTCCCTTTGGGTTCCACGATCTGTTATCGGATAACGTCGTGCATCGAGTCTTTTCAAATCACCTTCGTTTTGTAGATTTCGACTTTCAGTCGTCAGGTCGCGCCAGAAAACGGTCAAGCGCGAATCGTAGACAGTCGCACTGCGCGGATGGGTCGCATTTGGTGCGAATCATGGCGCCTTGCCAGCAATTGATGAACAGCGAAGCGAGCAGATCTGGGTCTTCTTCAGCCGCGATTTGCCCCTCCGCTTGGGCGAGAGAAATCAGAGCCGCAGCCTTAGTGTTCCAGAGCCGGACACCTTCGGCGATCTGCAGTACGAGAGTGGAGGGGAGCGCCGGACCCTCCGCCGACAAAGTGCTGATGAGCTGGAGTGGGGACACTTCAGGCTTCTGCGTCGAAGGTGCGATGGACTGGAAGTGCCGCCTGAGACGGGCTCCAGCAGTCTCGCTCCCGCTTTGACCAAGAGCTTCCATGAGCGCATCGAAATGCTGGGAGAGGATAGCTGAAGCGAGAGCCTCCTTGCTCTTGAAGTGGTTATAGAACGTGCCTTTCGGGATGTCGATCGACGAAGTTATGTCCCGGATGCTGACGCGGGCGTATCCGAAGCGCTGAAACAGCGCGGCGGCTGAACCGGCTAGCTTTTCGCGTACGTTCGGGGCACTCACGGGAGTCTCCGAAAATGCTTCCACTTGCGATGATCGACGAGAAGTGGCCACCGTGTTTTGCGAAAACGCGCCGGATTTGTACTTTCGAGGTACGCGGCGGTTACCGTTTCGAGGGACGCAGCGGGTTCAATTTGCATCCATAATGTGGGAATGAGCCGACCGGTCGTCTTGCCACGTGGCAAAGGGGGAGAGAAACGCGACATACGGGCGGCTCGCCATGCGAAGTCGGACGCGCTGATGTTCGGATCGTCCCTGGCGGATGTATTCAGAGCGCCGGCCTATGACTGCAGGGCGGTTGGCTCGGATCATAGGCCAGAATTTGCTGTAACCCGGCTGCGTTCGGGTCCACGAGAAATGGAGAAGGCACCGACCTATCCTCCAGATCAGGCAGCCCTGATCTGCGTCTCCCTGACGCCCTCAGCAATCGGTCAGTGGGAAGCCCTTTACAACGGGAAGAAGGTTGGGGTCACGCGAGCGATACCGTTCGCCACGACATTCATCGATCTGAACTGCCGCATGGAAATGTGGGTGCGAGGGCCGTTCGATTACTTGCACTATTACCTCTCTCGAGGACTGCTAGAGAGAGTCGCGCTCGACAACGGCGTTTCGACGTCGTTCCGTCTTCAGGAAGCGTTCTTTATCGAAGATTTGGTTGTGGCGCAAATGACCAAGAGCATTCTCACCCCGGTCGAGCACGGAGAGCCGCTTGATAGGCTGGCGCTCGACCAGATTGGGATGGTGCTCGGCGCGCATACGTTGCAAGCGCATTGCGGCGCGCCAAAGTTCGCAGCCGGACCCCGGCGCGGGTTGGAAGCGTGGCAAAAGCTCCGAACCGAGGAGATGTTGCGCGCACATCTTGAAGGAAATCTCACGGTCAAGGAACTTGCCAGCGCGTGCTCACTTTCGGAAAGTCATTTCGCGCGGTGCTTCCGGACAAGTTTGGGCACGTCGGTCCATCAGCGCCTCATTCAACTTCGGATTGAGCATGCCAAAGACCTGCTTTCACGAACCAGCAAGTCTCTGGTAGAGGTTGCCCTGCTATCCGGCTTCTGCGACCAGGCCGCCTTTACCCGGAGCTTCAGCCGCTTGGAGCACATAACCCCGTCACACTGGCGGCGTGCCAACGGCAACGGGGTAGCCGCCACGGAAGAACCACGCAAGATTCTTTCGCGGAGTAGCGGCAGGTTGTAGCCATCACCCATTGGGATGGTCAGCTAGCCTCCTGAAGCAGCCGCTTTACCTTTGCGTCCAGATCTCGCGCGATTTTCAAGGCCTCCGCATTTCCATAAGGGGCCAAAAAGCTCGCCATCTCGTCATAACTCAGGTGCACACCGTCTGGACGCTGATCAATCAGCACAGTCACCGGCGCATAAGACCCCGCATCCGGGACAAGCCGAGTCATCGATTGCATGATGAGCGGATTGCCCATGACCAGGCGCACGCTCTTGGGATTTCCGTCGACTCCGGCTTTTCCGAGGACAGCACCATGATCAAGGCGCATGAACTCCATGAGATCGATCTCGCTGACGCTGTCATCAACTACTTTCTGCATTTCCTCGTAGTTCGTTGCGGCAGTCATGTTTGCAATAAATTCGATCATGTTCGGCCTGCCGATCGCTTCTTCCACCGACGCGACAACGACGTCAAAGGGCTTCGCCGATGTGATGCTCCACCGTTGCATGTTGACTTGGCGAGTTTGCATATTCGTTTTCCTCAGGCGTGGCCCCAAAACGGCTGGAGGACCGAAGGTCACCGCAGTCGTTGATGTAGAAATTCGCTTGTCCGCCCGTTGGCGAGCGCTGCCGCAGCGGCATTGTAGTGCGCCCCATTATGCCGAGCGAAGGCGTGACGCTGACCCGGATAGCTGTAGACCGTCGCGTTCGGTTTCTTGGCAAGCGCCGTCTTGATCTCAGCTTGCGCAGGCTTGGAAATGAACTCGTCCTCCTCTCCCAGATGCATCAGCAGGGGCGCACTAAGATTGTCGACCTCTCCCAAGTACTTTTCGGTGTCAGCGCCGTGATAGGCGACGGCGGCATCGACGCGGCAGCGCACGGCCGTCAGGAACGTCATTAAGGCGCCGAGGCAGTAGCCCTGGACGGCAATCTTGCCCGTGCACTCAGGCAGTTTGGCCACAGTGTCCAAGGTGTCGTTAATATCTCTGACGCCAGCGTCACGATCATACGCCTGATAAAGGCGAAGGCCGTGCTGCCAGTCAGCCTCCGACGTGACGCTAAGGTCAACCCCCGGCTCCTGACGCCAGAATAGATCGGGCGCGACCGCGACAAGGCCTTGCTCTGCCAGTTCGTCGCAGGTCTTGCGGATGTCGGCGTTGACCCCAAACAGCTCCTGCAAAACAACGACGGCTGAAGCCGGCACAGTCTTCGGTCGTGCGATATGGGCGTAAAATGCTCCGTCTTGGCCTTCTATAGTGATGCGATCTTCCATTTGCGTTTTCCTCAGACGGCATTCATCCGAGCCTTCGCCGATGTCGTCCGGATCGGCGAAGGTCTACCTACGAGCGGGCCGGGCTCAGGCAGCGGCTAAGAGCTGCGCTAACGACGACCCTTGATTTAGGCCTCAGCTATCGATTAGCTGGCGCAGAGCTGGCCGCCTCTCTCTTGGCTGGCGCAGCGGTGGCAGCATCTTCAATGAGCTTGGCTGTTTCCTTCGGGTAAGACATGTAGGCCACATGGCTGGCCTTCACTTCGACCGTCTTGGCATTGGCGCGCTTCGCCATCATGCGCTCCTGATCCGGATTGATCGATCGGTCTTCGGTGGCCACCATGTACCAGGTTGGCTTGTGCTTCCAGGCGGGATTCGTAACTTTATGGGTGAACGAGTCGGTAGAGATCGGGACCTGCGATATAGCCATGAACTCCGCCTCATCGCGTGGAATGTCCGCTGCGAAGTCTGCGACGAAATGTGACTCGTCTATCCACCAGAGCCCATTGCTGTCCGGTTTGAATGCCTTGGACGCTTGCGGCAGGGCTTGTTCGATCGATGCACAGCTCTCACCTTCATCGAGAGCAAAGGCGGCAATATAGACAAGCGCCGCAACGTTTGGATGATTGCCGGCCTCGGTGATGATGGACCCGCCGTAGCTGTGACCCACCAGAACCACTGGTCCGCCCATGGCGTCGATTGCGGCCCTCGTGTATTTTTGGTCGTCGGCGTAGGAGGTCTCGGGAGGCTGCGCCACCGACACCTTGTACCCATCACTCTTGAGGATGTCAGCGACGGCTTTCCAGCCGGAGCCATCGGCGAATGCACCATGCACCAAGACCACGTTCTTAATATGCTCTTTCATGACTATTCTCCTTTTTAATTAAAGAATCCACTCGGACCGTTTGAATTTTCGATGTCGAAACACCTTCGCACCAAACCCCTCCTACCGACGTCGCCCTCGTTGGTGTCGAGGCATACTGGGCGGCGATTACTTCGTGTCACTCGCCGAGCCATCGACCCAGATCCCGTGACAGAACACGATGCTAGGTTTGGTCTGCATGGACATCTTCTCCTCAAACACAGGTTAAGGCGAGCTGCATAAGCGGTCTTGCGCGATTTGGCCTCTTTTGTCGTTTTCTATCGTGGCAATAGGAAAGCGCAAGCTGGGCCAACTGCTCCAATGGAAAAGGCTATGGTGAATCCTATCGGGCTGAGCAGATTGACCACGAATGACGCGGCCACGCGCCGTCCCGATTAATGAGAGGTCATTTGTGCCAATTTTGTACCATCGGCTAGACTTTGAGGCTCTAGACGACTTCAGCGACTTTTCAAATCAGTAAGTTGCGGACTTCAAAAGTCTGTCAACAATATTGCGCATCGCCCTCCTTGGATCCAAAAAACTTCGTAACGCACCGATGAGTTTCCACCCCCTCGGCGGTTATACAGGTTGAGAGCGCAGAACAAAAGAGATGGGAGCGAGGATGCTAAAGAACAAGGTTGCCGTGATCTACGGATGCAGTGGCGCAGTTGGCTCGGCCATTGCCGGAGCATTCGCGCGGGAAGGTGCGCGAGTGTTTTTGACCGGCCGTAACCTCAGCAAGGTTGACACAGTTGCTAAAAGCATCATGGATGCAGGAGGGAGGGCTGAAGCGGCTCAAGTAGACGCTCTCGACGAACGCGCCGTGGACGGCCATCTACAGTCCGTCATAGACCTGGCGGGGCGCGTCGATGTTTCGTTCAACGCCATCGGTATCCCGAACACAATCCTGCAGGGTGTGCCGTTGGTCGATCTGGACGTCGATCAATTCCTGCTGCCGATCGCGACCTACGCCCGGTCATACTTTTTGACCTCACGCCTGGCCGCACGGCGGATGGTAGTAAACGGATCGGGTGTGATTATGACCATCACCGCGGTGCCCTCGCGGATGGGCATCCCATTAGTAGGAGGCTTCGCTCCAGCGCAGGCCGCCGTAGAGGCCCTCACTCGGGGTCTATCCGCGGAGTTTGCACCTCACGGCGTTCGGGTAGTGGGTTTGCGAGCGGACGGGATGCCCGAGACGGGCACGATCAAGGAGGTTTTCGGGCTTCACGCGAGAGCACACGGAATTTCGTGGGAGCACTTCCACGAAATGATTGCGAGCAAGAACCATCGGCGGCGGCTGCTGACTCTCGCGGAGCTGGCCAATGTGGCGGTCTTCATGGCCTCCGATCAGGCGAGCGCGATGACCGGGTCGGTCGTGAACCTGAGCATGGGGATGCTGGACGACTAGCATCTCTCGACAAAATCGTAAGGACTTCAGAACTTCGAAACAGCAGTTTGAAAAGGAGAACGTTATGAACATTCAGAACAAGACAGTCTTGATCACCGGAGCGAATCGCGGCATTGGCCGGGCGCTGGTCAATGAGGCGCTTAGACGGGGAGCAAAGAGAATATATGCGGGAACGCGCGGCGCAGTGTCAGTCGCCGACGCTCGCGTGACAACCCTGGCGCTTGACGTGACCAACGCCTCGCAGATCGAGCAGGCGGCCACCGCCGTCAACACCCTCGACGTCTTGATCAACAACGCGGGCATCGCTCTATACGACGATCTGACCAATTTCGACGTAATCCAGCAGCACCTCGCCGTCAACCTCTTCGGAAGTTTGAAGATGAGCCGCGTTTTCTTGCCGCTGCTGAGACGCTCCAACGGGGCCATCGTCAACACTCTGTCCTTGATGGCGCTCGCCCCGTTGCCGCTTACGCCGGCTTACGCCATTTCAAAAGCCGCCGCGTTCAACATGACGCAATCGCTGAGAGCGCTCCTTGCTGGTCAGGGCGTGACGGTCCATGGCGTGTTCCTCGGGCCCACCGACACCGATATGACCCGAGGCTTTGAGATACCGAAGGCCTCGCCCGAAGCAGTCGCACAGGGCATCTTCGACGGGCTGGAGAACAACCAAGACGATATCTTCCCCGACCCCGCGTCCCAGTCAATAGCCGAGGGCTGGCGGACTGGCGTAGCCAAGGCGTTCGAGCGCCAGTACGCCGGCTTCGTGCCGGAGAGCGCGGCGGTGTAAATACCACGTCTAGCCCAACAGGAAAACAGCCATGAAGAACCGCAGTTTCACCACAACCATTTCAGTGGACCAAACACCGAACGAAGCCTTCGCTGCCATCAACAACGTTCGTGGATGGTGGTCGGGAGAGATCGAGGGCGCCACCGACAAGCTGGGAGCTGAGTTCACGTATCGTTATAAAGATGCGCACCGCTCCAGGCAGAAGGTCATGGAGCTCATTCCCGGCAAGAAGGTCGCCTGGCATGTGTCCGACAGCCATCTGAGCTTTGTGAAAGACAAGATCGAATGGACCGGCACGGACATCGTTTTTGACATCTCCACGAAAAACGGCAAAACGGAAATCCGTTTTACCCACTCAGGCCTCGAACCGGAGATTGAATGCTACGGTAGCTGCTCCAACGCGTGGGGCATGCTCATCAACGGCAACTTGCGCAAGCTGATCACCACGGGTAAACGTCAGCCAGACGTGTTCGCATAGGAGCGACCAGCCATGAGCCCACATTCAAATTTCACGGCTACCATTTCGGTACACCAATCTCCCGAAGAGGCCTTCGCCGCCATCAACAATGTTCGTGGATGGTGGGGGGGACATCGAAGGCAGCACTACAAACCTCGGCGATGAGTGGACGTATCGTTACCAGGCGCAAAGGGTGCGGCGCGCACCGCCAAACCAGTCAGGAACTGTTTCGCCCCGCACTCCGTTTTGCGCGAGTTCCTTAGAAGACGTGCACCGTTGCACGATGAAAGTGACAGAAATGGTGCCCAATAAGAAAGTCGTCTGGCTTGTTGTGGATAACTATTTCAATTTCACTCAGGACAAGATCGAGTGGAAGAACACGAAAGTTGTGTTTGAAATCTCCACACGCGGCAGCAAGACGGAAATCCGTTTCACCCATGAGGGCCTCGTTCCCGCGTATGAGTGTTTCGATTTATGCTCCAACGCATGGGGCTCCTATGTGAACGGCAGTTTGAGTAGTTTGATTGCGGCCGGCAAGGGCCGGCCCACCCCAAAAGAGCCGAAGGGGAACTAGGAGGAACCTGTCTTTCTTGGTTGACGGTAGAACCTTGACGGACGGTCACCCGAAGGCCATACTAACTGCAAATGATACCGGGATCGTCACATCAACCGCATGCCGCCACCCCTCCAACCGAGGAGTTTGGACGGCTCGCGGAACCGTTCCGCCGCGAACTCCAAGTGCATTGTTATCGAATGCTTGGCTCCGTACACGAAGCAGAGGATCTGGTGCAAGAGACATATTTGCGCGCTTGGCGCAGCTTTGACCGCTTCAAGAACGTCGAGCGCGGTTCTCTTCGGGCATGGCTGTACCGGATCGCCACCAACGCCTGCCTGAATGCCCTGGCCAGCCGCAAGGACCCGCAGCGCTTCTTGCCTCACCAGTTGGGACCTGCGACTCTGCAGATGCCTTCGAGCCCGGCAACCGACGTGGCATGGCTCGAACCTTACCCGAATGCCTACCTCGAAGGGATCGGGGACGAGGCGACGAACCCCGAGGCACGCTATGCCGCTCGCGAGGCCGTGCAACTGGCTTTCGTCGCAGCCATTCAGCTGTTGCCGGCGCGTCAGCGCGCCGTGGTGTTGCTATGCGACGTGCTCGGTTGGGCTGCCGCCGAAGCCGCGACGCTGCTCGAAAGCTCGACGGCCTCAATCAACAGTGCTTTGCAGCGGGCGCGAGAAACTCTTGCCAAACACTATCCCGGGGGCCGCCCGCAGGCCACCGCTCTGTCAAATCCGGCCCAACAAAGGCTTCTCGGGCGGTATCTGGACGCTTGGCAGCGGCACAATGTGAACGGCTTTGTAGCGCTCCTGAAAGAGGATGCCACGGTCACAATGCCGCCCTGGAGAGAGTGGTTTGTTGGCCGCGACACCATTGGGTCCTTCTTTGGGGCGGCTTGGAAGACTTGCAACGGTCTTCGCCTGGTTCCCACAGGAGCCAACGGCCAGCCGGCTTTCGCCGTTTATGAGCTCAGCAGCGGCCCTGATGCCCGGTGGGTCGCACACTCTATCCACGTGCTCTCACTTGACCAGGAAAGGATTTCAACGATCACGATGTTCGTGCCGCCGACTGGGCCGAACCTGTTCAAGTCATTTGAACTTCCGCTGATTCACCCGGAAGTTGGAGACGCTTCCACCCCGCATCACTCCTAGGATGTAAAAGGGAGCAGGTCTATCAGTGGACGCGTCCGGATCATCCGCCGATTTCATTCGTCGCCGAATCGTAGACCTGACGGCTTCAATCAGAAGGCCGCGATGCGATAGCACTCTACAAGCGCCAATTCCGTCCGTTGGAATTGTGTCCATCGCCATAACCAAGAATTTTCGGGCAGCCTTTAAAACTTCCCACCGTCTGCGGCATCACCCGTGTGATGAACTGACGCGGCCATTGCTCGGATGTCGCGGTTCTCGAAAATCCGGTCTGCGCGCTCCCCTTCTCCCCGGACGGCGACATCCACCATGGCCCGGGCCAAGTCGTCGGCCGGAATCACCTGGTTGGGAAACAGCATCCGAAACGCGGGGTATATCGCACGTAACAGGCGGTAACTGAAATTCGGCTCCAATCGCGGCTTCACTGGGTAGATGTATGCGGGCCGGAAGATGAAAACGCGCGGGAAGCCAGCCGCAATTAGGGCCTTCTCGGCCTCGCCCTTGTAGCGCGCGAACTCGATGGTGTAGTCCACGGTTATTTTGCGGAGCTCTGCGTCCGCGACGGACCCGGTATAAGTGCCCAGGCAAAAAACCGCTGCGTCCTGCCCCGACAGCGGCGCCGCGAGTGCGGAGCAATCCGCGAAGTCTCGATGGAGAGCTTCTTTCAGCTTGGGGTGCGAGATCCCAAGCTTCCTGCGCCCGATCACCGTTGCACTTGTCACGGCGGGATGATTGAGCGCGTAGCGAAGGGCGTATCCACCGACCAACCGGTCCTTCTGCCCATTTGATCGTTGAGGGACTCTATTCGTATCGGTTTATCGGAATCGCACGGCTAATGCATGCCGCCTGGGATCTGGCATGATTTGGTGGGCGATCATTGCGATCTGGTTCCTGACCGGCGCATCGGGCGCTAATTACGGGTCCGCTCGAAGGTCTTACGGACGACCAGATCATGCGCATGGTCAACACCAGCATGATGGAGGCGATCCGCACCACCAAGGCGTTTGTTCCGTATTTCCGGGAGAGGAGAGTCGGGCTGTTTATCAACACACCTCCATTGGTGGATTGATGATGGTGCCTTTCAACTCGATCTACCATGCGACGAAGTGCGTAGCAAGGAAGCTTATGCGCATCAGCATTCGCGGCTCTGGATTGACTACTGCTTGCGGCTACCCGCGATCAAATCTAGGCCGGCGATCGTTTCAGGAGGAAGCTGCAATGTTGCAGCGCCAAGATTTTCGCGGAGATGTTTAACCGAAGACGTGCCGGGAATCAGCAGAACGTTGGGAGCGCGATGAAGCAGCCAGGCAAGCGCAACCTGCATTGGCGTCATCTTTAAGGACGCGGCGGCCGCGTCGAGCGCCGATGATTGCAACGGAGTGAAGCCCCCGAGCGGAAAGAACGGCACGTAGGCTATGTTTTGCCGGGAGAGTTCATCAATGAAACCGTCATCCTCGCGGTGCGCAACATTGTAGAAATTCTGCACGCAGACGATCTCTGAAATTCTTTGTCCCTCCGAGAGTTGCCGCGGCGTAACATTGCTTAGGCCGAGGTGGCGGATCAGGCCCTGCTGCTTAAGCTCGGCGAGAACGGTGAGCGGTTCCTCGATCGATCCCTCCGACGGTCCCATCACCCCGCCAACCCGCAAATTGACGACGTCGAGCTGGTCCAGGCCCAGGTTTCGAAGATTGTCATGCACCGCATCGATCAGTTCCTGGCGCGAGAGGGCGTGCATCCAGGACTTGTCGGCACCCCGCCGGGCACCCACTTTCGTGACAATGACCAGCCCATCCGGATAAGGATGGAGCGCCTGCTTGATGATCTGATTGGTCACATGCGGGCCGTAGAAGTCGCTCGTATCGATGTGATTCACACCGGCTTCAATGGCTTCTCGCAAAACCCTGACAGCCTCGCCGGGATCACGCGGAGGTCCCCACACTTCCGGACCCGCCAGTTGCATCGCGCCATAACCCATTCGGTTGACAGCCAGCGCCGCATTCGCGAACGTGAAAATTCCGCCAAGATTGTCCTGTGTCATCATTTGCTTGCCGCTCCTCTCTGGTCAAACGTTTTCTGGCTCATTTCAAAATAGCCTGGTTGGTCAATATCGGGGATAAGCGAAGCCTTCGTCGGATGCCATCCCAATTGTTCCCGCGTCCGCTCGCTGGAAGCAGGACAGTCGAGACCCACGAAATGTGCGAACCAGCCAAAATGATCGGCCGCCTCTTCGGGTGATTTGCTGACGACCGGGACATTCAGGCGCCGGCCGATCAGTTCGGCGATCTCGCGGAACGCCACACCCTCATCCGCGACTGCATGATAGCGCGCCGCCAGAGGGCGCTTCTCGATCACGAGCCTGTAAAGACGAGCGGCATCGATCCGGTGCACCGCAGGCCAGCGGTTGAAACCTTCCCCTACGTACGCCGAAACACCCTTTTCGCGCGCAATGCGGATGAGCAACGGGACGAATCCATGATCGCCGACGCCGTGAACTGAGGGAGGAAGGCGCAGCACCGACACGCGCGCGCCTCCCGCCGCAGCCAAAGCTGCGGCCTCTTCTGACTTTCGTGGGAAGTTGGAATTGGCCACATCTGCTTCCGTTGCGACCCGGCCGGGCGCGGCCAGTGCTGTCCCGGAGGTGACGATGAACGGCCGCTCCGACTCGGCCAGCACAGCGCCAATCGTCTCAATGGCGCGCCTGTCTGTTTCCGCAGCCGCCGCGTAATTCGCGAAGTCATGAATGAAGCCAGCGTGGATCACAGCGTCCGCGGAGGACGCCCCATTGCGCAGACTCTCAGGATCATCGAGCGATCCACGCTGCACCTCGGCGCCCGCCATAGTAAGCGACGAGGCGGCGGCATCCGAACGAGCCAGCCCGAGGACCTGATGACCTGCGCCGATGAGTTCCGGAACGATTGCGGAGCCAACGAAGCCGGTAGCCCCAGTGAGAAAGATACGCATTGTCTTCTCCTTCCGACGGCCTGCATTGACGAGCCGTCGTGAATTTGTTAAAACGGAGTTAGTCTCCGTATAACTAGATTACCGGAGACACTCTCCGGTTGCAACTTTTTCTGAATGGCTACGAAACGTTCACAATCTAAAGCCCGAAAGCCCCGCACCGATGCGCAGCGGAACCGGGAGCGCATTCTGGAAGTGGCAAAACGGGCGTTCTCTCAGTCCGGTGTAAATGCCAGCCTGGACGAAGTCGCCAAGGAGGCAGGTGTCGGGCCTGGAACCTTGTATCGCCACTTTCCGACGCGCGAAGAGCTGCTGGAGGCGGTGTACCGGACAGAGGTCGAAAAGCTGGCCGCAGCAGAACGGAAGTTTGCCGAGACCCTGCCTCCGGTGGAAGCCTTGCGAGCCTGGATGCTGTTGTTCGTCGACTACATTGCCACGAAGCAGATCATCGCGCCGGCGCTGAATGCCCTGATGGGAGATCCCAAGAAGGTGTTCGAAGCTTCTTACACGCAGGTCTGGGAAGCGATCCGCGCCCTGGTGAAACGCGCCGTCAAAACCGGCGACATACGTAAAGACCTTGACCCTATCGATCTACTCCGGGCTTTGATCGGCGTCGCCAATGTCGCGTCCAGCCCTGACTGGCAACAAAGCGCGCGGAGACTGGTGGAGATTCTTATCTTGGGTGCGCGGCCAATCAAATAAACCTAGGCGCCCATGCGATGTCTGCAAGGGGAATTCGCTCGCCGATCTCGAACCGGCCAAACCGCCTGCAGGGCAGCGTTCAAATCCCGCGTAGCGGCCACCTTGGCCTCGGCCGGAAAATCATCGCTCCTTAGACGACGCGGGACGTCTGATTCTGCAGGCCGGTACCGCATCCGCCTCCTCACCCGTCGCGGTCACCCCTTAGCCAGCGGGTAAAGGCTGGGAGAGAACCTTCGCTGTCTCGCGTATCGCGCTGCGCAGCCATAGGTGCGCGACATCGGTATTCATGCGTGGATGCCAGGCCATCAAATAGCTGAACCTTCCCAGCACTTCTGGCGGCTTGAGTATCTTTAGTGCCGGATTTTTCGATTCGAACGCCGCGAGGCGACTGGGAACGGTCGCGAGCAATGGGGTGCCCGGAACGCACCGAATGGCGGCGCTGAAATAGGGAACCCACATCGGGCACCGGCGTTTCTCGCCAATGCCGGCCAGTCGCTTATCCGGGATAGTGGGCTGTCCGCCCAAGATCCCCACGCCCACATGGCTCGCCGCCAGATACTGCTTAAGCGTGAGCACTCGTGGATACTTGCTCTCCCGCGCTGCCACACATGCGAAGCCGTCCTCAAAGACCACTTCGCTGGCGAAGCGCGACGGAAGGTATCCGTCGTCCGCGTTGAGCATTAAATCCAGCCTGCCTTTTTCGATTGCTTCGAATGTCTGATCGCCGAAAGAAACGAAATCAAACGACACCTTGGCGGCTAAGGGCAGAACCATCCTGCAGATCAAAGGACAAAGCACGTGGGATGCATGATCGGTCACCGCGACACGGAAACTCGTCTCCTCCTCCTGTGGATCGAAATCAGCGCCGCTAAGGAATCGATCCAGGCGCGGCAAGGTGGTCGCCAACTCCCGCAGCAGGCGCTCTCCCTTGGGCGTCGGCTCGTAGCCGGATGAAGTCCGGATCAGCAAATCATCGTGAAACATCTCCCGCAGGCGCTGCAGCGCGCGGCTGACCGCGGGCTGGCTCAGGAGAAGCCGGGAGGCAGCGCGCGTGACATTGCGTTCCTCCGCCAGCGCCGTGAAGACGACGAGCAGGTTAAGATCGGCCTGACGCAGATGCGTGATACGCATAATCGCTATTGCTATTATGCATTGGATTTATTTTCGTAAGAAGCCCATTGTTAAATCGTGAGCCGGATGAAATCAAGCTCCGGCGGACAGGCGAAAGGGGAGATCGTATATGCCGAAGACAGCGATCGTGACGGGGGCCTCTGGTGGAATCGGAGGCTCGATCGCAAAACGACTGGCTAAAGATGGATTTTCCGTGGTCGTGAACTACGCGGGAAAACCGGCCGCAGCACAAGCAGTTCTCGCAGATCTCCAGGCTGCAGGCGGACAGAGCATCGCCGTGCAAGCAGATGTGGCAAATGCCGAAGACGTGGAGCGGCTTTTCAAAGAGTCGATGGACGCGTTCGGTAGACCGGATGTGGTGGTTCACTGTGCGGGCATCATGCCGCTCTTTCCGATTGCCAGCGGAGACGTGGCCGCCTTCGACAAGGTGATCGCGACCAACTTGCGCGGAACCTTCCTGGTATTCGCGCAGGCGGCACAACATGTTCCTGATGGCGGGCGCATCATAGCTTTCTCCAGCAGCGTTCTCCTCAAGTCCTTCCCGAATTACGGTGCCTACATCGCTTCCAAGGCGGGAGTGGAGGGCCTGGTTCACGTGCTTGCCAACGAAATGCGTGGCAGAAACATCACGGTCAATGCGGTGGCGCCGGGCCAGGTGCGAACGGAGCTGTTCCTGAAGGGCAAGAGCGACGCACTGATCGCCGAATTAGTGAAGATGAATCCGCTCGAACGGCTCGGCGAGCCTGAGGACTTCGCCAGGGTGGTTTCCTTCCTGGCAGGGCCCGAGGGCGGCTGGATCAATTCGCAGGTGCTGCAGGTAAACGGCGGATTCGTTTACTGAGGCGAGGAGCAAAGGATAATCCCGATGAAACAAGTGATCGTGGTTACAGGGGCATCCAGCGGTTTTGGCGCTCTCGCCGCTCGCGCCCTGGCTGAGGCGGGACACACTGTCTATGCCAGCATGCGCGAAACCGGGGGCCGCAATGCGGCTGCGGTGAAAGCCGTCGAGGAATACGCAACTGAACGAAAAGTGGACCTCCGCGCCATCGAGCTGGATGTCGCAACGCAGAAATCCGCGGACTCGGCGATGGAGAAGATCGTCGCCCAAAGCGGACGGCTCGATGTAGTCGTCCACAATGCCGGACAGATGGTGTTCGGTCCGGCCGAGGCGTTCACGGCTGAGCAGTTTGCGGAACTGTACGATGTGAACGTCCTGAGCACTCAGCGGGTCAATCGTTCCGCACTGCCGCAGCTACGAAAGCAGGGGCGCGGGCTGCTGGTCTGGGTATCGAGCAGCAGTGTCGCTGGAGGAACGCCGCCCTATCTCGCGCCGTACTTTGCAGCGAAGGCGGGCATGGACGCCCTGGCCGTCCAATATGCCCGCGAGCTGGCCCTCTGGGGTATCGAAACTTCGATCATCGTGCCCGGCGCGTTCACCAGCGGCACAAATCATTTCGCGCATTCCGGCGTGCCTGCCGACGAGGAGCGCGCCGGCGAGTACGAGGCTGGCCCTTATAAAGGATACGGAAAGAAAATCCAGGAGGCCTTTGCCGCGATCGTTCCCGAGGATGCCGATGTGGGCGCAGTTGCAGAAGCAATCGTGAAGGTCGTGAACGCGCCGTTCGGCAAACGTCCGTTCCGCATCCACATCGATCCGACGCAGGACGGGGCCGAGGTTGCCTTCGCTGTCATCGACCGGGTGCGGACAGAGATGCTGCATCGCGTCCAGCTCGACGAATTGCTGGCACCGGTTAGAAACTAGGCCGATGTGCAAGATGCGCAGCGGCGACCTCACGATGGAGGCCTCATCCTCTCTCTGCCTGAGATGGGGCGCCAGGCGGCGGCAACAGTGGACGAGATACTGACCCCGGTAGCTGTCAAAAACGCAGCTCGCCGGCCGCAGTGATTTGCAAGTAGTTGAAGAATATGGTGCGCCCGGAGTGATTCGAACACCCGACCTTCTGGTTCGTAGCCAGACGCTCTATCCAACTGAGCTACGGGCGCATGTTTTCAGAGACTTATAGCTTTGGCTGAGGCCAAGCTGAGTCCCACGAATTCCAGCCTACCACATCATCAAGCTGAAGTACTCAGATGAATCTGCCGACTAGTAGCTATGGACCGGCGGCTGCATGATCGCTATCCCGTGAACCTGGACGCAACGGTAACCAACATCGCGGTTCAAGACCACGTTGCGCCCGGCCGGATTGTCGATATCTCGCAAGCGGGCGTGTGCGCCTTGCTTTCGTTGGAACTCGCCACTGGTTCTATCGTCAAAGTGCAGATTGGCGATAGCGCTTTATTCGGTCAGGTTACTTACTGCAATCGCGAAGGGGAGTCTCTTCGCACCGGTATCGAAGTCGTGCGCGTGCTGATCGGTGAATCCGACCTTTCCCGGGTCGTCAATGCCATGCTTGCTGAATTGCTGCCACGCACCCCTGGCATCAGAGCCGCTCGATAAGAGGTCTTACAATTCAGTACGGTCCAGTACAGTCTGGCTATGGCGTTCACGGTCCGCCGGTGAGATCTTCGTGGCAGAGGGCGGGACGATAAATTGTCGGGCCCGGATCTGGACGCCCGAGCCTCAAAGCGGTAAAGCTGTCATGCCGCCCTCGCCAAAGATCGCGCCAATATCAAATGGACGAGCGGATGTTCGAGTTATACCGGCTGAGTGTGGTGCAGGCGATGCCGGATTCCAAGCTGAAGACCGCCCTCATCCAGGCCATCAGGCACAAACTCAAAATACTCGATCCGAAGCAGCCGGATGAAATGGAGCAGCCCGTGCGCTCCGCCCGCGCCAGTTGACCCCCTGGGCCGCTGAATTAGGTACGTCCACGTCCAGCAATGCGTGTTTCTGCTGAGCCGGAACCGCGGGCCATCCTCCGATATTTAGAGCACAAACTATGTCTGCTCCTGTCTCCGGCAAATTTCAGGATCACTATATCGTTCTCGGTATCGAACCCAAGGCGGACTCGGAAACCATTCAAGCCGCCTATGGCAAGCTCGCTCAGGAGTATCATCCCAACAACCCCGAAACCGGCAACCGGGAAAAATTCGACGGGGTTAATCTGGCGTATGAGATTCTTTCCGACCCTTCCCTGAGAATCGAGTTCGACAAGCTGAAAGGAATCGATCACGACGCGGGCGACCCAAAGTTCACCGGAGTCGATTTCTTCGATGCGCTGGAGCAAGGCACCGCGCTACGCTCGGCCCTTCTCTGCATTCTGTACGACCGGAGACGCACCAGATCGTTCAAGCCCAGCCTTTCCATGCGGCATTTGGAGGGCATGTTGCACGTTACGGCGGAGGAGCTGAACTTTGCATTGTGGTATTTGAAGCAGCGCGGGCTGGTGCTCAGCGACGACAAAAGCAGCCTCCAGATCACCGTGGTAGGGATGGACTATCTTGAGCAGAATCGTCCCTCTGCCGAGGCCGTAATGCCGCTGATCAAGCCAGAAGCCCTTTCTCAACCAAAGCCACAGCCCCAACCGCAGCCGGAGAAATTACCCGCTGCCGAAGCCAAAACCTCGGAACCCGTTCTGAACGTGCTGAACCGGGCCCTGCAGAGCTATGTTCCGGAAGAGTCTCCGGCGGCGAGCACAAAATAGGTTCGCACGAATATCTCGACTCAAGCCCGCTTACGTTCTCTTTCGCGAACCGAATCGCGCTCCGATTGAACGGGCCGGCGATGGCGGGGCAATCCGCCGTTTTGTAGCACTCGCCAGGCCTGAATCGACCAATACACCAACAGTACTGACGATGTGCACACGATCAATGTCGTGGCTATGGTTTCGATCATGGATGGCGGTCCCTCCGACAAGAACGCCGTACCTGAAAACGTGGTGCCGGACGTTCCAGGGTGACAGGCCAGTCATCCGAATGCAACAAAATCTATAGTGGTAAGATTACTTCTCTGACGCCCTATGTCGCGTTCGGGGCCGGAATGAAAACTTGCAAGGGCGGAGTACCATAGCCTCGGAGGCGTGGCGAGTTACACGGACCATGAATTTGGGTAATCCCTGAACATGCGCGACCGACGGTTCGAGCCACGACATCCGACGTATGAGAACATCGAGATTGGCTGGGCCGGCGACGCAGACGTGGATCAGAAGTGTCCCGGGATTCTGCGCGATCTTTCCCGATCCGGCGCCCGCATTCAGTTAGACCGTCCCATCCGGCTGCAAACTCCGCTTCGAATCGGCATCCGTGACATGGAGCTAAGAGGCAGAGTTGCATCATGCGTTCTCGTGGAATCCACGTACATGGTGGGCGTCGAGTTCGATCCGGAGTTTCAGGGCAAAATCAAGACCCGTCCCAAGGGGTAGTGGGTCATGCAAATGGGCACGGCGCGACTGAATTTCGCTGATTACGTCGCTTCTAACCCCGCCTCGGTTCAGCCCCATGCGTCAGCTTGGGGCTATCGCTATGTGCGCTCGTAGCCCCAAGCTGACGCATGGGGCTGTCCATGTGGCGCTTACAAGGCGGCGGGACGTTGAGCGGCACATGAATGAAAAGCGCCCATCTTGGAAACTGACCCACTACCGTCCCAAGGCTCCTTGAGACCTGCTATTCTAAAACTTCGATCCCTTTTGGAAGCGAGGTAAAGTCCCTTTGGCGGAAGTTCGTGTTAACGATGGCGAAAGCCTGGAAAGCGCGCTCAAACGCTTCAAGCGCAAAGTCCTGCAAGAGGACATCATTAAGGAAATCAAGCGGCACACCTTCTATTTGAAGCCCGGCCAGAAAAAGCGGGTGAAGGAAGCACTGGCGCGAAAGCGCAACCGCAAGAAGCGCAGCCGGGATACCGAACCGGATCAGAATCGATCGTAGCCCTGCCTTTCTGTAAACCGAAAACTCAAATCAGGTAGACTCTCACGGCTATAGGGGGCGACCCCCTGGTCCGCGCGCGATCCCCTGATCGCGCTGTCTCGCCAAAATCAAGCCGACGGACACGCGCAAAGGCCGATTGGGGGATCGGCCGCGGACCAGGGGGTCCGCCCCCCAAGCTGGGTCGACTTTTTCCGCTCCCTCTTCAGCCGTCGTCGTGACACGTCAACATCCACCGCTTCCTTCGATCGCGGCTCAGTGTCGGCGGTTTAGCCTGGGCAGTACCAGCACCCTATAGCCATGTCGGTCCATTGCGCGGCGCCTCAGCCGATGCGATTCTGCGATTGCTGAGCCTGGTGCCGGGAATCAATTCCCTAGCATCACCCAAGGCGTGACGCAGTCAACGTAGCGCCTCATCCCGGCTCCGGGCCAGCGTAGTATTGTGGACTCCGCGTCCAATTTCGAGTTCCGCCGCCCGCAGGCGATTGCCGACGGTCCGGTCCGGGTCGCGTGGGTGGATGAGCGCGGCCAGGTACGGTGCATGCCGGGCTGGTGTATCGACGTTTCCGCGCGGCGGATTCATCTCGAAGTCCCCCAGCAGGTCCCTTTGCACACACAGGTGACGTTGAGCGCCGGCCGCAAAAGCATCCCCGGTCCGAATCGCGTGAAGTACCTCACCAAGTGCGACTCGAAGTTTATCCTGGTGCTCGAATAGCCCCATAGCCCCTCTGGAATGCAGTAAGATCGACACACGTGTAGGAGCGATCCGCTATGGAGCCGGAGTTGTGGCGGAAAATCGAGGACCTTTTTCACGCAGCCCTGGAGCAACAGCCGGAAGTGCGTCAGGCATTTCTCACGGCCGCCTGCAAGGGAGACACGGACTTGCAGCGGCAAGTCGAGCTTCTTCTCCATCAGGAGCAACAAGCCGGCAGCTTCATGGAAGCCGCCGCGCTGACGTCCACGGGTGCAGCCGGCGAATCATTGCTCGGGCTCCAGTTCGGCCCCTATCGGATTGTCTCTCCGCTGGGCGCCGGCGGCATGGGCGAGGTGTACCGCGCCCACGATAGCAAGCTCGGCCGGGACGTCGCGATAAAAACCTTGCCGCCCGAATTCGCCCGTGACCCGGACCGGCTGGCGCGGTTTCGTCGCGAAGCGCGCACCTTGGCCTCTCTGAATCATCCCAACATCGCGGCCATTTATGGATTGGAAGAATCCGGCGGAGTCGATTGCCTGGTGCTGGAGCTGGTCGAAGGCGACGCGCTGCAAGGACCGCTGCCGATTGCACAGGCGCTGGATTATGCTCGCCAGGTCGCCGAAGCTTTGAGCGCGGCGCACGACAAAGGAATCATTCACCGTGACCTGAAACCAGCCAACGTCAAAGTCACTCCCCAAGGCAGAGTCAAAGTGCTGGATTTCGGACTGGCAAAAGCCATCTGGGCGCCGGACCGGGACCAGGATCTGTCGCAATTGTCGACCGTCACGGGTGTCGAGACACTCGCAGGGCACATCGTCGGCACGCCCGGCTACATGAGTCCGGAGCAGGCGCGCGGGAAAGAGGTCGATAAGCGCACCGACATCTGGGCGTTCGGATGCTTGCTGTATGAACTACTCACGGGCCAACGCGCTTTTCAGGGCGAGACACCATCCGACACAATCGCCGCGGTATTGGAGAGAGAGCCGAGCTGGTCAGCTCTCCCCGCGAAGACACCCGCGAAAATCAGCGAGCTGTTGCAGCGCTGCCTGCAAAAGGATGCAAACCGCCGGCTGGCCGATCTCGCCGCTGCTGTCAAAGCGATCGAGGAAGTACAAAAGGCATCAACTCGCACGCGCCGAACGGGCCGGAAAGGCATGCGATCACTGGCTGTGCTTCCTCTAGTGAACCTCTCCGGCGACGCCGAGCACGAATACTTCGCCGACGGCATGACGGACGCGCTGATCACAACACTTGCCCAGATCGGCTCCTTGCGCGTGATCTCGCGGACATCCGTCATGCAATACAAAGGTGCACGCAAGCCGTTGCCCGAAATCGCCCGCGAGCTGAATGTCGAAGTGGTACTCGAAGGTACAGTGCTTCGCTTTGCGAATCGCGTCCGGATCGCTGCTCAGTTGATTGACGCACCTAGCGATATGCACATCTGGGCAAAGAACTATGAAAGCGGCCTCGAAGACATTCTTGTCTTGCAGAGCGAAGTGGCTCAATCGGTGGCCCACGAGATCAAGATCACGTTGACGCCTCAAGAGCGCGCTCGTTTTTCAGCTACTCGCGCGGTGGATACGGAAGCCTATGAAGCATTCCTCAAGGGGCGATTTTACTGGTATAAGCGCACGCCACAAGCGCTGAGCAAGAGTGTCGATTCATTGCAACTCGCCATAGCAAAAGACGCGACCTACCCGCTTGCCCACGCCGGCCTTGCCGATACTTACTGCACGCTGGGATGGGATCTGTTTGCAATCAGTCCGCCGGCCGAAGCGTTTCCCAAAGCCCGGCAATCGGCGCAGAAGGCGCTGGAGCTCGATCCCAATTGCGCGGAGGCGTACGCCGCCCTAGGTTGGGCGTCGACCGCATACGACTGGGACTGGATCACTGCGGAGAAAGCGTTTCGGCGCGCCATCGAGCTGAAGCCTCAATATGCTCCCGCACACATGTGGTATTCGCATCTCTTGCACGCTATGAACCGGGTTGACGATGCGTTTGAGCATGGCCGGCTCGCGATCGATTGCGATCCCCTGGGCGTAATTCTGAACGTGCATCTAGGCTGGCACCTGACCTATCACCGTGAATACGAAGGCGCTGTCGAACAGCTACAGAAGGCCCTTGATCTCGAGCCGAGCTTCATTCTGGCGCGGCTCTTTCTAGGCGAGGCCTACGAGCACATGGGCAGGTTTGATGAAGCCATCGCCGAGTTCGAAAAAGCCGTGGATTTTTCAGGACGCCGCCCAGTGTACGTCGCCGGTCTGGGACACGCGTATGCGGTATCGGGGCGGCGGGACAGCGCCTTAAAAATCATCGACGAGTTGGAGCAACTTTCGCGGGGGACTTATGTCGCGGCGCGTGGAATCGCGGAGATTTATGTGGGCTTAGGCGATAAGCCGCGCGCATTCAACTGGCTCGACAGGGCGCTTGAGCAGCGCAACGGTTGGTTGTTTCACATCAATACCAATCCTCGCTACGATAGCCTCCGTTCCGACCGGCGCTATGCGGAGTTGGCGCGCCGCATAGGATTGCCATAGATCGCACGCGCCGCCAGATGTTCACGCGGGTTTATCGCGGCAACACCCGGCGGCGTTGGGTTCGGACCGGCTATCTCATCCGCGTGGCTGTTCCCGTCATAATGACGCCCGGGTCCGTTACGATCCAGGTGATCTTGCTTCCGTCTGGAGTGATCACGAAATCGAAATGTGTGGCGCTCGGGCCTGAGCCGAATGTCTTCGATCCCGTGCAGTCACGATTTACCGTGAAAGTTCCTGAAGCGGTGCCTCTGGACGTTGCACCGTTTACAACTGTGGTCGAAGTAACAAGTCCGGTTCCTTGACCATCGTAAGTGACGACACCCACTGAAGCAATGGCGCCCACGCCCACGATGGTGCCCGCTCCGGACATCACATAGGTGCCTTCCATGGTCGCGTTCATGGCAGGGCATTGTGTTTGTGCTCTTAGAGCCTGCGGTCCGAGAGCCAGTGTTAGCGCTGCTAATGAGCTGAGAAGTTTGATCATTTTGAAATACCTCCTGCATGGATTCCGCGAACGGACTGGGAGAAGGGTCATCCGGGCCGAATTTTTTTGTTAAGATCGGCACCGGAATGGACGCCGGGCATTTACAGGACATCAGCGCCGTGATCGCCGCGTGGGGCGAGGGGGCCGGTGCAAACCATCCCCTAGAAGCCCCCTGGACAAGAAATTCGTTTTCGATTATACTTTCAGGCCCTGGTTCGCGGAATTAGATTAAGGAGGTTTGTAGCATGCTATCCAAGTCTATTCTTGCCAGTTTCATCGGTACGCTGGTGTGTATCGTACCGGCGTCCGCTGCGAAGATCAGCGGAACCGTCTCCGGCACTGTCGCAATCACTGAGGATAGCGAGCTATCCGGAGATGTCACCTGCACGGTCACTGGTGCGCCGTGCATCTCCATCAATGCGCCTGGGGTGACGCTGGATCTGCACGGCTACACGATCACGGGGCAGGGCGATCCGCAGACGGGCTGCAGCGGCGGCGCGACAAATAATGAGTTCGGAATTCTGGTCAACTCTCAAGTCGGCGTCACGATTCACGGACCCGGCGTGGTTCAACGCTTCCGGGCTACGGGCATTCAGATTCTGACGAGCACGGGCACCACCGTGAACGCCGTGACGACTGCGACGAATTGCAACTCGGGAATCCTGGTGGCCGGCGGGGCGGCCAATGAACTCTACGACAACGTTTCGATCCGGAACGGAAACGGGAGTGCCCCCTGCGGAGGGATATGACTGGCGGGCTCTAGTGGCAACCGGCTCCGTGCGAACCGGATCAGTGGGAATGGATATGCGACTCAGGGAAATAATTTCGGGATTGGGCTGCCCAGTCCCGCCGATCAAGATAACATCGTCGAAGACAACACGATCGTCGGAAATGCGAACGGAATCTTCATCACTTCGGGAACGCAGGGGAACGTCTTTCGTGGCAACCTCATTGTTGGCAACCCCCCGGTCCAGGTCGCTCTAGACCACAGCGCGAATCCCGGTGTCGATATCAAGAACCTGGCCGCCGCCGGTGCAAATACGTTCGACAATAATGTCTGTTTAACCGCCGTCAGTGCACCTTGCCCGGCTGTGCTCCCCGACGCAAATTCACTCCTGGCGAGCGAACTGCAATCGGTGGCGTGCGGCACCTACCCGCCCGCGACATCGTGTCAGCTCACGATTAGCCAGTGGAATTGGTATCTGACCAACAAGATCAACCCGCAAGCGACCCCCCTGGTCCTGAGCGATAATACCCAACTGGCCGTGCAAATTACTGTGCAGCAATACGTGCAAGGCCGGGCGGCCGCAGGATTGTGATCAGGATCTGTACGGGAGAAACAAAATGATGAAGCGCCTATTGCTGCTGAGCGCTGCCGCACTGACGGTACTGGCCCAGCAAAGCCAGGACGCCAAGAAACCTCAGTCCTCGGCTCAAGCTTCAAACGCCGTGCTCGACCGTATGATCGCGGCCGGCAAAAGCCCACAAGAACTCGCTCGCTACGTGTTTGACACGCATGGTTGCAAGAGCTGTCACACCATCGGGCAAGAAGGCAAGCTCGGGTACACAGAAAAAGGTCGGGAACGCGCCAGGGGCTTTGAAGGATGCATTAACATGCTCACCGCGATGACGGTCATCGTCCAAGTGCCCGATGAGAAGCGCTCCTCGCAACAACGCGAGAGGGCGCTACGCTTTGAGGAATTTGGTTGCACTGCGTGTCACAAGCTTAGTCCTGGGAAGTTGGGGCTGACCGACGTCGGAGCGAAGCTGCAACATTTGCATCTGGGATGTGTCGACGTTGAAAAGCTAACCTCCAGCCGAGCCGTCCCGCAGGATTGATCGCAGCGCAAAGGCACGTCCGTCCGCTCAGCTCTTGGACAATGGTTAACGGAGCCGCGTTGATGTGTGATAGGATTTCGACCGGCGATGACCCAGGACGAGCAGGATATCACCGCAATGCTGGCGGCCTGGAACGATGGTGATGCGGATGCACTTGGCCGCTTGGTCGACCTTGTGTATCCAGAGCTTCGGCGGATCGCGCGTCAGCACCTCGAACAACGGCGCGCCGGCGACAGCCTCGAGTCCGCCGCTGTGGCCAACGAGGCGTATCTCAAGCTGGCGCGCGCTGGGGGAATCCACTGCGAGAGCCGGACGCATTTCCTGGCGTTGTGTGCCCAGATCATCCGCCGCATTCTGGTGGATCATGCGCGCCGTCGCGGCTACGCCAAGCGCGGTGGTAATGCAGCGCGCGTGCCGCTGGATGACGCTTTGTTGGAAACGCGCGCCCCAGGGATCGATGTGCTCGCGCTGGACCAGGCTCTCGAGTCTCTGTCGAAGATCGATGAACGTAAAGCCCGTGTCGTGGAGTTGCGGTACTTCGGTGGATTGAGTGTCGAGGAATCCGCGGAACTCCTGGGAATCTCGCCGGAGACGGCCAAGCGCGATTGGAAAATGGCCAAGGCCTGGTTGTATGGGGAGCTTAGCGGGCGGAAATAGAACTATCGACCCGCCGCCTTGCGCAACGCTTGAATTCGCGGCGCGCGGCTCTTGGGACTATCCAGGCTGAACGACCGTGCGTCGCCTAATTGCGTCCTCACGTATTCTTCGGTGCGCGCGACGGCCTTCTCCAGATCTTTGTTCTTCGCGATGAACGGAAGCCAGGCGATCGATTCCGCTTCGGGATCGTACTCCCAAATTCCCACCAGGCGGCCGCGATCGAGAATCGCGTGGCTGGCCAGATCGAGCACGCGGTGCGACGTCACCATCTGCTTCGTGTCTTTTTCATCCAGGATGCTCTTCAAGTCGCTACGCAGCAGGATGATGCCATCAATCGGGCTGACCAGCGTGTATTGCGGCTGCTTCGGCGGCTTGAAAGATTCGAACGCGTCACGATCGGCCGGCAGGAGCATTCGATCGTCCTCGATGGTTTCGAGCTTCAACGGCTCAATCGCCGCCTTCGCCGCTTTTCCGCTGAGGGCTGCGAACGCCTGAAACTCGGCTAACGTAGCCGGGCCGCCCCAGCCGAAGAATCGCCGGGCCAACTCGGTCTGGACTTCTTCGATCGACAATTTGAACTTCGCCAAGGGATTTGGACGCCACAGCGTGTAGCGATAGCGCTGCTGATCCAGGCGCCCGTTCATCGAAACTCGGCGAATGTCGCCTGACGATTGGAGCTTCCCCAGCGCCAGCGGGAGAGTCGTGGTCACGCCCTTCTTCTTTCCTTCTTCGCCCAGGCTGCGCGACGCAGGGCCAGTCGCGTCGCGAATTTCATTGGGTTCGAGAGCGCCTTTCGCCAGTGCTTTCAAGACCGCGTCGCACAGCTTGTCGATCTCTTTGCCGGTGACGCCGAGTTTGTAGGCGACCTTCATGTCGTTCGCCGTGAAGCTCTCGCCGGCTTTCAGCGCGAGGGCGAAATCGTCGGAGGGAAGAACGTAAGTGCATCCACGCGCGGACGGCAGCTCGTGAATTTCAAGCTTCGCGACTGCCGCATCCGCGGCTTCACGAGAAGTTCCAGCGCGCGCGAACAGAGTGAGATACGGACCAACGCCGCCCACCGATCTCGCCCACCCCGCCTGTTTGAGGACCTCGGCTGGTTTGGCGCGCGCGAACCGGCCGTCGAGCCCTTGTTTGTGCGACCACCACGCCCGGAGCTTTTCGATCGATGGCGCGCTCACGCCTTGGTCTCCTTCGCGGCCGGAAGCGCGCTCGACAGGCTGAACCAGTTGCCGGAGTTGTCCTTCATCAAGGCTTCGACGCCGTAGAAACGCTCGGTCGGCGGCTGCGAGAATTCCACGCCTTTCGCTTTCAGCTCCTCGTAGGTTTTCTTGCAATCCGCGGTGGAGAAGACACCAGCGCCGAGCTTTCCTTTCCGGATCAAAGTACGCACGGCGTCCGAAGTCTCCTGATCCATCATAGGACTCGGATCGGTCGGCATCAGGACGATCTCCAGGTCGGGCTGGGCCGGCGCCGTTACCGTCAGCCAGCGGAAGCCATTGCCCATCTTGGCGTCGGTGTTGACCTTGAAGCCCAGTTTGTTGACGTAGAAATCGTAAGCCTCGTCCTGGTTGAGGACCCAGACTGTGACGTGCGAAAGTTTTTGAATCATTCTCGAATTACCTCCGGGTTAAGAATGCCATGGCTTGCGAAATACTGCTTCTTCGATCTTGCTTTTTAGAAGGGCGCGACACCGTGATGCAGCAAATAACAATTCGGAACGAAGTGACACACGGGGAGCCGCGGAGCGGGGAAAATCCGGCGGATCGCGCGTTGAAACTCCACCGGGGAGCGGCCTACTTCGGTGCGGAACCGCGTGCTAAAGGATCCCAGGCTCTCGTATCCAACCGCGAAACACACATCGGTCACGGGCAGACGATCGCGCGCCAGCAGGTGTTTGGCGCGGTCGATGCGCATCCGGGTCAGGAACCCATGCGGTGTCTCTCCGAAGGTGCGCGCGAAGAGTCGATGGTAATGATATGGAGAGAGGCACGCTTCACGAGCCGCGTCGGCGAGACGTATCGGCTGATCCAACCCGGCAGCCAGATAATCGCGCGAGCGGCACAGTCTGCGAAAGAGCTCGTCATCCACCAGGGGACCGAGCCGGTTCGGCGCCGTATAGATGAGTGGATGCGGCACGGATGCAGTTTATCGCAGAATCCGGCCATCCGCATCCAGGGTCAGGCGCTGGCCGCGCCAAATTACTGTACGACCAAACGAACCCAAGAGCCAGACCGCCACGGCGAACAAATCGCGCAAGGGGATGGCCCAGAAAAGCCACAGAACGTCGCGGCTGCGCATCACCAACCAGCCTGAAATCAGTGCCATGGCGATTCGGAGGGCGAGCACGGCGATGGCGAGATCGGGGCGTCCGGCTAAGAACATGACCCCCGCCCAAAATGTGGCGAAGGTCACGGGTAACCCAAGATAACCCCAGAATTTCGAGACTCGAATGGTCCGCGCCCAGCGGATTTGATGACGCCATACGTCGGCCCAGCTTCCACCCAGATGGGTCTCGACGATCACATCGGAAAGTACACATTTCAACCCCAGACTGTGGATCCTATGCCCGAGCTGATAGTCGTCGGCCAGATAGTCGCCGATGGGAGCGAATCCTCCGATGCGATCCAGATCTGCGCGGCGGAACGCCATTGTCGAGCCCATTGCGAATTCGTCCACTCCAACCATTCTGGCCACCAGGGTGGATGGAGCGAAGTCGGTGGAAACGCCAAGTCCTTCGAAACGCGCGGCGAAAGTCTCGCCGTTGGGGCGATACAGACAGGTGACCAGCCCCACACCGGGATCAGCCAGGGGTGCGGTGACACGCGCGAGGTAATCCGGCTCAACGCGGATATCGGCATCGTTGACGACCAGGATCGGGTATTTAGCGGCCGCGGCGAGGTCCTGAAGGACGCCGACTTTCGCGTTGGGAGTTTTGGTGCGGCACTCGACGATACGCACTCTGGGAAATTCGCGAATCACCGCGACTGGTGGATCGTCCAGGGAAGCCACGCCGCAAAGTAGCTCGAAGTCGCCATGGAGAGCAACATGCGACGCAATGGCGTCCCGGAATCCGGCGTCGCATCCTCGAACGGGTTTGAGGATAGATGCCGGGCGCGAAGCCCCAGGCTGCTGGCGTTTTCGAAACAGGCACGCGAAGATCGCGAAGAGCTGATAGCCTCCGGCGATCAGGGCGAGGAAGATCACTGTGCCAGCAGTACGACACCGAACGCCACCAGGCAGGCTCCCACCCAGCGGCGGAAATCGACACGCTCTTTAAGGACGATGCGCGCGAGGATAGTCTCAAATACCAGGGCCGCGGCCGAAGCCGGTACGGCGAAGCTCAACTCGGTGGTTTCCAGCAGCGTCATGAACGCGAAGAACGCCACAGCCATGAACACGATCGCCAGGATCAGGAATTTGTTGCGAGCGAGCGCCCCGAGCACGCGGGCGATGCCGCGCGGATGAAATTCCTTGATCTCGCCATGGCGTTTCATCTCCAGACTTTGCAGCAGATCGCCCAGGACGGTGCTCGCGACCATCAATGCAAGCAGAGACCACCCTTTCATGGGCCCTCCTTGGAATGCGGACTTCCAATGCCGACCAGCATGGTCCCGGCAACGATGAGAAGTGTCCCGGCCCAGCGCGCGGGCGTAATGGTCTCGTTGAGGAAGAACCGCCCCATGATCGCATTTGCGACGTAGCCCAGGGAGGTGACCGGCAGGACGTAGCTCAAATCCGCCCAGCTCAGCAGAGCCATGCGCGCAAGGAGCCATAGGATCAGGAGAGAGACTCCGATCATCACCCACGGGGTGAAAATGGCCCGCAGGTAATCGAAAACCGATACGGTTGTTCGACCGCGCATCCCATTCGCGAGCGCGAAATTACCGAACGTGTTGCTCAGAATGACGATGATTGCAAAGATTCGCGTCTTCCAGCGAAGACGCTCGGCCGTGTTCATCCGGAATCTTACCCGGCTTGGGCGCGTTCTTCGTTGAGGATGCGGTCGGCTTTCTGCTCGGCGACGTATTTTTTGCGCTTGTGACGCAGCGACAGATACGCTTTCGCTTCCTTGTACAACCGGCCGCGCTCCTGATTGTCGAAGATCGCTTTCCGCACGATGCGCCAGGCGGCTTTGGGCCGGAAGTAGTATTCGCCGTAAAACTTTTCGACCCAGTCGACCAGTTCATCCTTCTCCAGAATTCCAGGGTAGATGACGTTGGGCAACTGATGGCCTTCTTCATCCGCCATGTTGATTTGCACCAGGTTGTTTTTCTTGGCGAAATCGTAGAACTCGGTTCCTGGAAACGCGTGCGCGATGGATACCTGGATGGTCTCGACGTCCATACGCTTGGCGAAATCGATGGTGTTGCGAATGGTTTCGCGAGTTTCGCCCGGCAGGCCGACAATGAAATCGCCGTGAATCACCAGGCCGAGTTTGTGGCAGTTTTCGGTAAAGCGCCGGGCCATGTCGATCGTCGCGCCTTTTTTGATATTGCGAAGGATCTGTTCGTCGCCCGATTCGTAACCGACAATCAGGAGCCGGCACCCAGCTTCTTTCATGGCCTTCAGGGTTTCGTAGTCGGTGGTGACGCGCGAGGTGCAGGACCAGGTGAAGTTCTTGATCTTCTTCAATTCACCGCACAGCTCGATGGTGCGCGCTTTGCGATAGTTGAAGGTGTCGTCGTCGAAGAAGATTTCCTTCAGGCCGGGGAAATTCTCCAATGTGTAGCGGCATTCGGCGGCGATGTCCTGCGTCGAACGCAGCCGCCAGCGGTGGCCGGAATGGGTCTGCGGCCAGAGACAGAACGTGCACATCGCGGGGCACCCGCGGGTGGTGTAGAAGGAAATGTAAGGATTCAGGAGGAACGGGACGTTGTACCGCTTGAAATCCAGATCGCGTTTGTAGACTTTCGAGACCCAGGGCAGCTCGTCCAGATTTTCGATGTAGCCGCCCTCGGGATTGTGAACATTCACGCCGTTCTTGCGATAGCTGACGCCGGGAAGATCCTCGAGTGGCGTGCCTTTGGCATAATTCGCGATCTGGTAATCGAATTCGCGGCGCACGATGAAGTCGATCGCCTTGGATGCGTTCAGAACTTTATCCGGTTCGATGGTGACCGGTGGGCCGACGAAGGCGACCTGAAGCTTGGGGTTCGCGTCCTTCATCATCTCCACGATCTTTACGTCGACGTGAAAACCGGGGGAGGAGGTGAACAGCACCAGCAACTCGTAGTTCTTGGCTTCGGCGACGGTCTGATCGATCGAAATCCGATGCGCGGGAGCATCCAGAACGCGGCTGCCTTCGAGCATGCCGGCGGGATAACACAACCAAACGGGATACCAGTACGACTCGATCTCGCGCGTGGACGGCCAGCGCGAGCCTGCGCCGCCGTCGAAGCCCTCGAACGAAGGCGGATTGAGGAACAACGTTTTCATGGGCACAGGTTCGAGGTCTCCTTTACCGGCGGAAGTCGTTCTGATTGACTTCGTCGGCGATTTCCTGCCGGGTGAAGTTGCTGTAGTCGATACTCAATTCGGCGCGGCCGATGATGCGGATGACGGCCGTGCCTTGAAAATGCTTGGGGATGGCGACGCCATCGTGGATTTCGTAATCCTGGACGAACTCCATTTTCTTGACCATGATCGAGGTTTTCACGGGCTTACCCGATTCGCGAACCGGCATGGCGGTGGCGGCATCCAGCCACAATTGACCGCGGAACAGTCCCTCGGCTTTCTTGCGCGGCGTCACATCGAAAATGTAGACCCGCTGACCGTCGCGATCGAGAAGGCCCCTGTACTTGAACTTGTAGTTAACCGGTGTGATGGCGTTGTCGTGGGGCTTGGTTTCTTCCGCGAGATAGCGGGCAATCACTTCGCTCTTGATGGTGTTGTCGCCCGAGAAACCCAAAGCCTTGTATGTAATCTTGCCCAATCTGGAGATGCTTCGCAAGGCATGAAGCTTTCCATGTTTTTCCTGTTTGGTCAGTTTCGCGTCGATGTCCACTTCCATCTGGACGCCTCGCAGCGCTGCCTGCTGAGTTTCCTTTGCTTCCAGGTACTTGCCCAGGATTTCCTGACCGGGTTGATCGCTGGCCTCAGCCCCCGCATCAAGCGTCGGTACCGCCATTGCAATCAAAGGTACTACCACCAATGCTGAAAACAGGCGCAAATTCCTTACCTTTCCGGTCTGCCCACTGAACGGCATGAGATTTACCTAGTGTAACAGATGCGATCTGGGGGTGCCCGGCTACATTTGTTTCAGATTGATTCTAAAGGACCTGGGCAGCGTTACACTCAGGGTTGGATGGCCAGCGCCCAATTGAAGGACCGTTCTCCAGTCCACCAGGCAGATCCACCACGCCAAGCCATTGTATCCAACGAAAGCCGCTGCCCGTCGGTACGGACGGTAATCAAACCGTCAAGATCGGTTCGCAGTACTGCGGCGTGGCGATCCGCCAGGCGGGCTAGGACCTCCCGTGTAGGATGACCGAAGGAGTTCTCGAATCCCGCGGAGATCACCGCGACCGACGGGGAAACGGCGTCGAGAAATGGCTGCATAGTGGAGGTTTTCGAACCATGGTGGCCGACTTTCAGCACGTCGGCTTGAATGGTCTGGTCGAGCAGCCGCGCCTCCATGGGACGCTCCATATCGCCGGTGAGCAAGAAAGTCCGCCGGCCGTAGGTGATCCGCAGCGCGAGCGAGTCGTTGTTTCCAGATTTGGCTGCTGAATATCCAGGCGGTGGGGAGAGCACCTGGATGGTGGCCCCGGAAAAAGCAAAGGGCGGTGACGCGCGCTTTTCGAGCACGGGGACGTGTACGCGGGCGGCGTTGCGGACCACGCGTTCGAGCGGATAGGCGCCTACCCACAACTCCTGGGGACGGAAGTTCTCAAGCAGTGCGCTGATTCCGCCGGAATGATCTTCGTGCGCGTGTGTCGCCACCACAACGTCGATGCGGCGCATGCCACGGTACCAGAGATAAGGCGAGACGACGTCCTCACCGGTGTCGAGATTGGTTTTTCGCTGGCGGCCGTACTGGAGCACACCACCACCATCGATCAGCATGGTTTTGCCTTGGGGAAAAACGACCAGCAGGCTGTCTCCCTGGCCGACGTCGATCACGGTAAGTTCGAGCGTGCCCGGCACGAACGCCGGAGGCCAGGGATGCCATAGCAGGATCGCAAAGGAGGCCAGCACTGCGGCAATGGCCGGCCAACGCCATCCGCGACGATGGGCGACCACCGCCAGCGTAATCAGCGCGGCGACGAACATTAGCGCCAGCCACAGCGGCGGATCGGGCACGCGCCAGGGAGGCTCGATCGAAGCATGCCAGGCTGCGATCTTCGCAGCGACTTTCAGCAGTCCTGCCGCGATCGTGGCAAGAAAGTGCCAGCCTGTGAAGATTGCCGCGAATCCGATAGGCACTACTGCATTGAGCAAAGGAACGATCAAGATGTTCGCGGTCAAGCCGGTGAACGAGACTCGATGGAAGTATTCTGCCATGGGGAGCGCGAGGCCGATTTGCACCACCGTCGAGATGGCCGCCATTTCGAACCCGAACAGGAGGATTCGAACCGTCCAGGCGAGGCCGGCCAAGGCCCAGCGCCGGGGAATGCGGGTCCATAAAAACACCGTTTCCGCGGCCAGGCGCAGCTCGACACGGAACTGCGCTACGCGCGGCTGGAGATGCGGATCGGCATCGACGTCGTCAACATCGCGCGTTCCTTTCGCCAGCGGAGCCGTGGTCGCCTGGAGCAGCGGCGACGCCAATGCGCCGATCGCGGCAACACATAGGAAGGAGAGCTGAAAACTGGCATCGAACATCTGGCCGGGATCCGACAAGAGATACACAATCGCGACCATAGCCAGCAGGTTCATGACGCGTCCGCGGCGGAAAAAGAAGCGCGCGACCAAGTACAGGCTGAATCCTCCTGCAGCGCGGACTACCGGCGCTGAGAATCCGGAAACCAGGGCGTACAGCCAGGCCGCGGCAGCCGTGATCGCGAGGGCCGGAATTTCGGGAAGCAGGCACAAGCGCAACAGAAACAGAAGGACGGCCGCGAGCACGGTCACGTGTACTCCCGAAATCACCAGCGCATGAAACGTACCGGTGCGGCGAAAATCGTCGGTCCAGATTTTTTCGAGTTTCGACGTTTCCCCAATGAGGATCGCCTCCATCATTCCGGTTGAGTAAGTGTCGCTTCCGTACAACGATTCGATGCGCTCGAGCGCGGCGACGCGCAGTGCGAACACGACGGCCATGAAGCGCGATCCGCACTGTCCGGGCAGAACGCGAGCGTGGGATCCGGGGGCCATGCTGGTGGTCCAGAAGATGTACTGGCGCGCGAGAAATCCAGCGTAGTCGAACGAACCCGGATTATTGTAATTATGCGGGCGGCGGATGCGCGCTTCGATTTCGACACGCTGGCCGTAATCGAGGCGTTGCGGGACGTCGCCGTCGCGCAAGTTCAAACTGACGCGAGCGCGGGCATGTGGGTCGAGCTCCAATGTAAACTGCTCGCGATTGGGGGAAAACACGGTCGGCTCGACCACGCAGCCTGACAGGAGCAGTGTTTCTCGCGACCCGGCGTCGATGGTTGGAGGCGGACCGGGGCGGTGCCAGGCTTCGGCGAACGCGCCGGCGAAAATCAGAGCGAGCAGGGCGCATGTTTGAACCAAACGGAACGCGCTCCATGACTGTCGCGCCTCCACTGACGACTTTTGCCGAAGCATAGCTGTGCCTGCCAACGTTGCGAAGGCGGCAATGGGCCATGCCGCCTCGGCCATGGACAATCCCAGCAGGCGTCCCATCAGAATTCCGGCTGCAATCGCAATCGCGGGGAGCAGCAAGGGATCGCCCATGCAAACTAGTTGCGCGGGCGCTGGAAAATTCTCACTGCTTGAGCTTAGCTAGACCTTCTTTGGCACCGGCAAAATCGGGAGCAAGGCGCAGCGTTTCGGAGAATTCGCGCTCCGCATCCACGCCTTTTCCGAGCGCGACCAGGATCCGAGCCAGATTGAAATGGGCCATCACGTAGTCGGGTTTCAGGCGCACGGCCTGGGAGAATTCGTTCGCCGAATCGACTAAACGTTGTTTATCCGCGAGCGCGAGCGCCAGGTTATAGTGCGCCTCGGGATCGGACGGGCGCAGCCGGACCTCCTGAGAAAACTCCGCAATCGCCTCATCCATGCGTCCGATCATTCCCAACACTCCGCCGAGATTGTGATGGCTCTCCGGATCGTCCGGGTTGTTGTGCGCGGTCTCGATCAGGTAGGGAAGGGCGGCCTGGAGCTGAGGCAGCGCAGCCTTGGTCTGACCGTGCGCGGCGAGCAGTCCTCCTAATCGAAAATGTGCCTCCGCATTGACGGGATCGATGCGCAGCGCCTCCAAAAACTGGTCCGCCGCCTCGCGATCACGCCCTTGACGGAGCAGGGCGGAGCCCAAATCGACGCGCGCCTTGGCAAACTTGGGCTGGATCCGCAGAGCTTCCATTAAGTGCGGGACGCCCTGGTCCAGTCGCCCAACGTTGACCAGCGCTTCGCCGAGATTATCCTGAACGTCGGCGAGATCGGGACGAAGTCTAACGGCATTTTCAAAGTTAGCGATGGCTTCCTGGATCTGTCCCTGGCGCCGCAGCGTTCCACCCAGGTTGTTGTACATCACCCAATTTCGATCGGTCACCGGAATCGCGTGACGGAACAGGCTTGCACTGTCCCGCCAGGCTCCCAGATACGTCCACGTGACCACACACCAGATGAAACACGCCATCGCGCCCACGATGGCGAACGATCGCCGCGCCGGAATGGCCCAGGCGAGCATGATGGAGATTCCGATCAGTGGCAAATATGTATAGCGATCCGCGCGCGCCTGGCTGCCCACTTGCACCAGTCCGATCACCGGCACCAGCGTTCCCAGATACCACAGCCATCCGACGGCCAAGTAAGGCCGCGTACTTCGGACCAGTAGGACGGCCACCGTGACGGCGGCGATCGCAAGCGCCGCGCCGAGCCATTGCCACAACGGAATCCGCTCGGCATACGGATAAAAAATCGCGAGCTTCGCCGGCCACACGAACTTGACAAGGTAAACGATGTAGGTGACGAGCGCGTTTTCGATCCGAAGTGTCACAGGGATCCGGTCGAGGGCCGCGACCGCTCCACTCTGCCTCTGCGCGATAAATGCGATGATCGACGCCGCTACTGAAAGCGCCAGCAGGGGTATTTTATCGACTACGACGCTCCGGTCGAGCTTCCTGCGCAATGGCCAGTAATCGAGCAGCAGCATCACGAAAGGCAGCGTCACCAACAGCGGTTTTGACATCAGCCCGCACACGAATAATCCGGCGACGGCGAGGTATCGACGCCAGGACGGCTGTTCCGAATACCACACGTAAGCCCACAGCGTGAGGATGCAGAACAGCACGCTCAACACGTCTTTTCGTTCTGCCGCCCACGCGACCGATTCCACGTGCAGTGGATGCAATCCGAACGCGAGAGCCACGAACGCGCTGGGCCATCGTGCGCGAGTCATCCTCCATAAAAGTGCGAACAGGCACAACGTGCTGATGGTGTGCAGCGCGACGCTGCTCAGATGATGCCAGCCGGGATCGAATCCGAACATCTGGACATCCAGCATGTGCGAAAGCCACGTTAGCGGAAACCAATTGGAATGCTCGAACGAAGTAAACGCCCAGACGATTCCATCCCAGGTGAGTCCATCGTGGACGTGCGGATTGTCGGTCACGTAAACCGGGTCGTCGTAATTGATAAAGTCGTGAACCCGGACCGGGCTATAGACCAGCAGCACCACCGCACAAAGCAGCGCGTAGATCCTGAGATTACCTCGCTGATTATTCATCCTTGCTTCGCAATTCTTTCACGTCGATCCCCAACTGCGCACATTTTTTGTAGAGATGACTGCGCTCGAGCCCCAATGCGCGGGCGGCCTCTGCCAGATTATTCCGCGCACGCTCCACCTCGGCGCGAATGGTCTGGCGCTCGAACTCATCCACGCGCGACGCCAGCGTTCCGGATGCCGCGGTCTTGCCTGCGGGAAGCGTCGCGCGCACGATCTCTTCGTCCACTTCCGCGTCGGCCAGCAGCAATAATCGCTCGACTACATTGCGCAATTCGCGCACGTTTCCAGGCCAGGAATGACGATCGAGCGCCTCCACCGCGCCCTTCGTAAACGGCTTCATCTTCCATCCGTTGATTTCGCAAACCCGCTGCGCGAAAT
>Ga0210400_10000146_pt1 | contig 95791 bp, 74 predicted proteins | sample IncBWH26MmetaG_FD_155456 | JGI IMG/M metagenome (GOLD analysis project Ga0210400, IMG submission 155456) | Forest soil microbial communities from Barre Woods Harvard Forest LTER site, Petersham, Massachusetts, United States - Inc-BW-H-26-M | ecosystem: Environmental > Terrestrial > Soil >... | reverse complement strand
CATAGGATCGCCATCATGGACACGCGCGATGACGTGCGTGTATCGAACCGCGTTCTGGGATTCGGGGAGATACAGCGACATGCGGCCGCTTTCCTGAATCGAACTTTGTTTGACATCCGCGACGACACCGACGATTTCATGCAGCGCAGTCGCGTCCACGGTGGTGACGTTGAAATTGAACCTCGGCAGCAGAATCCGCTGACCCAGCGCGTGGCCGCCGAAATAGCGGTCGGCTACGGATTGACTGACGATGACCACCGGCGGCGCACTGGTCGAATCGTGATCATCGAAGGTGCGTCCTTGAAGGAGGCGAATTCCCACCACGCGGAAATAGTCGCCAGTCGCGATGACCGTGCTGGCGCCGGGTTTATCGGGGGCGGTCGCTCTTTCGACGTCTTCGCATTCGCGCACGATCTGAAACGACGCCACCAGTCCTCCGGTGGGCGTGCCTGTGGTAGTGGCGATCGCGGCCACATCCGGCAATGCAGCGATTTTTTCGCGGACGCGTCGCCACAACGCGATCGACTCGACGCGCGAGTCGCGTGGATCTTCCGGTTGCGAGATGAATCCCAGAATCACGCCGCTGGGGTTGTAGCCAAGATCCACCTGCCGCATCGCCGCGAAGCTGCGCATCAGCAATCCGCTGCAGATCAGCAGAACGAACGTCAGTGCGACTTCGGCGGTGACCAGCGCTCCCGGCCGCACGCGCGTTCGCAACATGGCGGGAGCGAGTCCACAAATAAAAACGGTGAGAATGCTGACGAGAAGGGCGGCCATGACGACATACCAGTCCACGCCGATCTCCTCGGAGCGCGGGAAATTGGTGAGCCGCACAGAGAGCACCCGGGCGATTCCCCAGGCCGCCAGCAATCCGAGCGATCCGCCCAGGCCAGCGACGATCGCGCTTTCGGCCACGGCGGGAGCGAGCAACTGGCGCGGATTCGCACCCAGGAACGCGCGAATTTCCATCTCCCGGCGCTTCGCCGCGCTGCGCGCCAGAAACAAATTCGCGACGTTCACGCACGCGACCAGAAGGACCAGCGCCGAAGCCGCCAGCAGCAGACGCAACAATTCACGCGATGGACCGACGATGGATTCGAGCCACGGCTGAACCTCGGCAGCGACGCTCTTATAATCTTCGGGCGAGTCTTGCGCCAAACGCGTGAGCACGACGGCCAGCGCCGTGCGGGCCTGGTCGATGGTGACGCCGGAGCGCAGGCGCGCGATCATTTCGACACCCGTGAGTTCGTTGGCGGCGAGCACCCAGGGCAGATATAGATCCGCCGATCCCTTGCCCAGCGGAAGAAAATCTTTCGGCATCACACCCACCACCGTGTACGGTTTCTGGTCGAGCGTGATCGCGCGGCCGATCACCGCGGGGTCGCCCCCGAAGCGCCGCAGCCAGAATCCGTGATCGAGTACAACGACCTGCGCGTGGCCGGGCTGGTCTTCGTCAGGAAGAAACGTCCGGCCGAGTAACGCCTGCGCGCGCAGAACACCGAACCAGCTTGCGGTGACGCACGGCGCGGTCAGTTGTTGCGGCTCACCGGCGCCAGTCAGGTTCGGATTGCAGTATTGGCGTACGCCGGATTCGTCGAAGATCTCAGTGAGCTTGCGCCATTCGCGATACGTTCGCGCACGCGTGTACGCGCTGTGGTTCGCAAATCTTTCGGAAACCTTGACGATGCGTTGTGTGTTGACGCCCGCCAGCGGCTTCAGCAGAACCGAGTTCACTACCGAGAACATCGCGCTGACGGCTCCAATACCGAGCGTCAGTGTGAGAATCGCGACGGCAGTGAATCCCGGAGATCTTCGCAAAGAGCGGAACGCTACCCGAAAATTCATGCCGCCTCCTTGCAATGTGGGGCCGGCAGCCGTGCCGGCGAGCCCGCTTTCAGGCGGGCTTATTGTTTCGCAAGACAAGCCGGCCCGAAAGCCGGCTCGCCGCTAGGACTAGCGGCCCCACATGTCAAACTTGTTTTAAATATTGTCCAGTATAAGACGCGGTAAGTTTCGCGATCTGCTCAGGAGTTCCTTCGCCGACGATGTACCCGCCGCGGTCGCCGCCTTCGGGACCCAGATCGATCACCCAGTCCGCCCGGCGAATCACTTCCAGATTGTGTTCGATAATCAGGATGCTCGCGCCGGATCGCAGCAGGCGCTCGAAAGCGTCCAGCAGTTTAGCGATGTCGTCGAAGTGCAAGCCTGTGGTCGGTTCGTCGAAGATGTACAGCGTCCCTTCGCTGGTGGCCTGCGCGAGATGCGCGGCAAGTTTCACGCGCTGGGCTTCACCTCCCGATAGCGTCGTCGCCGACTGGCCCAGGCGCAGATAGCCCAGGCCGACGTCGTTCAACACTTTCAATTTCGCGACCAGCCGTGGCGTTGCCGAGAAAAACGAAATCGCTTCCTTCACGGTGAGCTGCAAAACTTCGTGGATATTCAGGCTGTGATACTTGACATCCAGCACGCTCTGCTTGAAGCGGGTGCCTTTGCAGTCTTCGCACACCAGTTCGACGTCGGCCAGAAACTGCATCTCCACCGTGACCGTGCCGTCGCCCTGGCACGTTTCGCAGCGCCCGCCGGGAATGTTGAACGAGAAATGACCCGCGCTATAGCCGCGCCGGTCGGCTTCCGTGGTCGACGCGAACAGCTCGCGGATGATGTCGAACGCCTTGATATACGTCACCGGATTCGATCGCGGCGTGCGGCCGATGGGCGATTGATCCACCAGCACTACCTGCGTGAGCAGATCGGCTTTTTCCACCTTGCGCACCGTCAGCTTTTCGGCGGGCGCGCTCCATTCTTCGATTTCGACGCTCTGCGTCTCGCGATTCATGCGCTTGGAAAGATTCTGATAAATGACGTCGTGCACCAGCGTGGATTTTCCGGAGCCCGATACGCCCGTCACCGCCACCATCATGTTGAGCGGAATCGCGACGTCGATATTTTTCAGATTGTGCGCCTGCGCGCCCAGGAAGCGGATGACGCGCTTTGGATTGATGGTCCGGCGTTCGGTGAGCAGCGAGGTTTTCAATTCCCCGCGCAAATATTTCGATGTGAGCGATCCATTGGCTGCGGCAATGAGCTGTGGGTACGATCCTTCGAAGACGATTCGTCCGCCGTTTTCACCGGCCCCTGGACCGAGGTCGACAATATGATCGGCCGAGCGCATCACGTCGGGATCGTGTTCCACCACGACGATGGTATTTCCCAGATCGCGCAACTCATGCAGGATTCCGATTAGCCGATTGGTGTCGCGGCTGTGCAGGCCGATGGACGGTTCGTCGAGCACGTAGCATGCGCCAACCAACCGCGAGCCCAAACAAGTAGCCAATACGATGCGCTGCGCTTCGCCGCCGGAGAGCGTCGCCGAAAGGCGATCGAGCGTGAGATATTCGAGCCCGACGTCGTTCAAGAATTTCAAGCGCTGCTGAAGTTCGAGCAGGATTTTCTCCGCGATCTTGGATTCCTCGGGCGTGAGCTGCATGGCGCAGAAAAACGCCTGGGCTTCGGCGATGTTCAAACGAACTACTTCGGCCAGATTCTTCCCGCCCACGCGAATGTACAAAGCTTCAGCACGCAGGCGCGATCCGCCGCAATCCGGGCAAATCGTGTAGCCGCGATATCGGCTCAGGAAAACGCGCACGTGGACTTTGTATTTCTTCTTCTCCACTTCACGGAAGAATTTCCTGACGTGGTCGTGAAGAAATGCCTTTTCATCCGCGCGCAGCTCATAGTAAGGAACGTTCAGCCGAAATTTCCCGCGCGCGGCCCGGCGGAAATCCTCTTCCAGATACCAGGAATATTGCGGCTTGGTCCACGGATCGACGGCGCCGCTTTGCACCGACAGCGACCGATCCGGAATCACCAGCTCTATGTCGTAATCGATGGTGTTGCCGAAACCCTGGCAGCGTTTACACGCGCCGAAGGGATTGTTGAAGCTGAATAGGCTTGGCTCAGGCTCCAGGAATTCCTTGCCGCAGGTCTTGCACTGGAACTTTTCGTTGAAACGGATCGAATCGCCGCCGGACGCAGGTTCGAAGATCGCCTCAGTCGCTTCGCGATACGCGATCTCGACGGCATCCACCAGGCGCTGGCGGAAGTCGCCGGTGAGCGCGATGCGATCGACCAGGACGTGGACGGGTTTCGAAAAATCGACGTCCAGCAGCGATTCGGGCGTCGAAAACTCGAACACTTTGCCGCCCTGATAGAGACGATTGAAACCTTTCTTGCGAAGATCGAACAGGCGATCGCGCAACGCTTCACTCGATTTCTCAGCATGCACTGGAAACAGAATGTACCAACGCGATCCAGCAGGCTGCGTCTTCATTCGCGCCGCCACATGATCGACGCTGTCGCGCTCCACATAGAGATTGTCGTTAGGACAGTACGTGCGGCCGGCCCGCGCCCACAGCAAGCGCAGGAAATCGTACAGCTCGGTGGACGTCGCCACGGTCGAACGTGGATTGCGTGTGGTGTTCTTTTGCCGGATCGCCACCGGCGGCGCGATGCCGTCGATTTCGTCCACATCGGGCTTTTCCATGCGCTCCAGGAACTGCCGCGCGTAGGCCGACAGCGATTCGACGTAGCGGCGCTGGCCTTCGGCATAAATCGTGTCGAACGCGAGCGAGCTTTTCCCCGAGCCGGAAACGCCGGTCATCACGGTGAGGCGTTCGTGCGGTATGTCCAGCGACACGTTCTTCAGATTGTGGACACGCGCCCCGCGAATTCTGATGGAGTCGTTCACAAACAGGGGAGAAGGCTACCTTTATTATAGAAGTTGGACGCAAGAGCCATCCGCAGCGCACTGGTGGGCTGGTATGAATCCGCGAAACGCGACCTTCCTTGGCGCCGCACGCGCGATCCCTACGCGATCTGGATCAGCGAGATCATGCTGCAACAGACGCGCGTCGCGGCGGTGATTCCGTACTACGAACGATTTCTCGCGGCGTTTCCGAATGTAACCGAGCTGGCGCGCGCAGCGGAAGATCAGGTGCTCACGATGTGGAGCGGCCTCGGGTACTATTCGCGTGCGCGGAATCTTCAAAAGGCGGCAAGGCAGATGGGTGCAACGTTTCCGCGCGACTATGAATCCATCCGGGCGTTGGCAGGCGTCGGCGAATATACGGCGGCCGCCGTCGCTAGCATCGCGTTCGGATTGCCGCATGCCGCGGTGGATGGCAATATTCGGCGGGTGATCGTGCGCCTTACTAACGATGACGACGCCGATGTGGCGCGGCATGCGGCGGAACTGCTCGACCGGCGCGATCCGGGACGATGGAATCAGGCGCTGATGGAACTGGGCGCCACGGTTTGCCTTCCACACGATCCACTGTGCGGCTCCTGCCCCATTGCGTTTCAATGTCAGGCCTATCGTCACGGCAGGCAGGGTGAGCTTCCGTCGAAACGAAAAAAACCAGATCCGCTGCAATTGACCCGGACGCTGTTGCTGGTACGCGGCAAGGGACGTGTACTATTGACGCCGAGTTCTCGCGTCCAAGGGTTTTGGGATTTGCCGGAGGCAGAACAAGTTACAAGCTGCCAGCCGGGAGAACTGGTGGGGGAGTTCCGGCACACCATCACGCATCGGCATTACCGGTTTATGGTCCGCCGGGCGAAAGTCACAAGGTACTCTAAACCATTGCGCTGGTTCGCCGATGAACAATTAGATGAAATCCCTTTAAGCACCACAGCAAAAAAGGCGCTGCGGTGTTTACAAGAATAGGACCATGAAACAGCGAACGAAAAAAATACTCTGGGGAATGGGCGGGACGTTTATCGCGCTGTTTCCGGCGATGATGTTGGGGCACGTGGAGGGTCCGGACGTGCGGCACACGGGTGGACCGGGCGACTTCGCGATGTCGTGCGGCGATCCGAACGGCCCAATTGGCGCGACATGCCACACTGACAAATCGGCGCCAGGGGTGGGCGGGCCGATTAATGCCATCAGCGGCGGAAGCGTAGCCGCAACTTTCTCGACAGGATCTGTGTACTTCCCGGGCGGCCAGCCGATCACGATTACGGTTACTGTGACGGATCCGTCAACGAACCCGCCCTGGAGCGGGTACTACGGATTTCAAATGAGCGCCCGTCTCGACAGCGACACTACCTATGGACAGGCAGGGCACTTTGCCACGGGCGCTCCGAATCAAGGCATTTTTTGCGACCACGGCGCGACGCTGGCCCTCGATAACAATTTTGAGGGAAAGAATGGGTGCGGCAACTACGTCAGCGGTCCTGCAACCGGGAAACCGGTGGTCGAGTTCATTGAGCACGCTTTCCCCAGCGCACAGAGTTCAGCACAAAAGACTCCGTATACATTCACGTGGACCCCGCCTGCGACAAATGTCGGCCCGGTGCACTTTTACCTCGCGGGAAACGCCGTCAACAATGATCAGAATGCCAGCGGCCTCGATCACGTCTACAACACAAGCTACGTACTGATGCCAGGCGTCGCCCTTCCGCCGCCGACCATCGCAACAGGAGGCGTATTGAATGCGGCGAGCCTGGCCAAGGACTCGAACGGACTTGGAATGCCGGTGGCTCCCGGATCGCTGGTCCAAATTTACGGGTCGAACCTGGGCGGATCGACGTCGGATGCGTCCACGGTTCCGCTGCCTCAATCTCTCGCCGGAGTGTCGGTGAAGTTCGGCGCCAATGCGGCGCGGATTAAGGATGTCGCGCCGGTCGGTCCATTTGGGGATGTGAACACGTTTGTCAACGCGCAGGTACCCTTCGGAGCGACGCCGGGCAGCGCCACTGTCATCGCGACGGTGAATGGAATCGCATCACCGGCTGAAACAACCACCATCGTGCCGAGCGCACCGGGAATTTTCACGATCCCTGCGACGGGCCAAGGATACGGCATCCTGGTTTACTGCGATCCGACGCTGCCAAAAACCTGCAAAGTACTCCTTGGCGCGCCAACGTCGGTCAATCTTGGTTACCCCACGGCTCCTATCCCGCGCGGGACCAACGCATTTTTCTATGCGGCCGGATTGGGGACGATGACACCGCCGGTGGCGGACGGAGATGCCACTGTCGATCCGAACAATCCTTCCATCGTCAACGTGAAGCCGAATATCTGGATTGGCGATGGAACCAGCGCGCCGGTGCAGGCGACCTATCAGTTCGCGGGACAGGCTCCCGGATTTCCCGGCGTGTATCAGGTCAACATTCAGATTCCGAGTAACGCGCCGGCGGGTGACAATCTGTTCCTGTGGCTGACGACGCCGGATGGCAGCGTCACCAGTAACAAGGCCAAAATCTCAGTGAAGTAAGTTTTCGGTGTTGGAGCAAGCTTCAGCTTGCTCCAACAGCTACCGGGCGCGCTCGTTGCCCCACAAGTCGACGTGCAGGCGCGGACTGTAGCGGAAGCCTTCGCGCTTGCAGAGTTCGGCGATCCAACGGGCGCGCGTGCGGATGGTTTCGGAGTCGGTGCCTTCGGGCATCAGCAGAACGCGGTTGCGGCCGGCGGCGATCTGATCGAGCATCACCGCGATTTCGGTGAGGTCTTCGGGTGACGAAACTACAAACTTCAATTGGTAATCGTACTCACCAATCAGCTTCCGCAATACTTCCGGCTGGTAGCGCAGCCGATCGTGTTGCGCGTGGAACTGGCCTTCGGGAGTGGAGTTGGCGAGCTTCGGGCTGATGCTCATCAAATCACATTTCACAGGTTTGTAGACTGTGCCCGCCGTCTCGATAGTGACGTGCATATCCAGGCTGCGCGTGAGTTCCACGGTTTCCTCGAACAGCATAGGCTCGCCGCCGGTAACCACCACGTGTGACGCGCCATAGCTGCGCGCCTGTTCGACGATCCCGGCGACGGTCATGTCGCGGCCTTCGGGATTCCATGAGGTGTACGGAGTGTCGCACCATTCACAGCGAAGATTGCATCCGCTGGTGCGAATGAAGACACTGGGGACTCCGGCCAGCGTGCCTTCGCCTTGGATCGAATAAAAGATCTCAGCGATTTTCATGTTGTAGCGCACGCACTCGTGCGTGCCGCGTCGAGACTTCCGAAGGACCCGTGCCGGGCTTCTCGACGCCAGTTCGAGTGAAAAGGGACCAGGCGTCGGCACGAGTGCGCGCGCCACAAGCAGGTTGAAGTCGACGATTGGTCATAGCAGAGGATCGATCACGCCTGCTTCCGCAAAACCCTTGCGGCGCAGAAGGCAGGAATCGCATCGGCCACAGGGGCGGCCCTCCTGATCGGGATCATAGCAGCTATGCGTGAGAGCGAAATTCAGGCCGACTTCAACAGCGAGTTCCACGATGCCCGCTTTGTTGAGTTTCGCGAGAGGTGTGTGGATCTGAAGATTCGTTCGACCTTCCACACCAGCCTTGGTCGCGAGATTCGCCATGTGCTCGAAGGCGTGAATGAATTCGGGGCGGCAATCCGGGTAGCCCGAATAATCGATGGCGTTTACTCCGATGAAGATATTCTCGCACTCGAGTACTTCGGCCCACGCCAGCGCGAGCGAAAGAAAAATCGTGTTCCTCGCCGGGACGTAGGTGATCGGAATGCCTTCGGACAAGCCTGATTTCGGGACCTCGATGTCGGCGGTCAGCGCACTACCTCCGATGGCGCGCAGATCGATGTTCATTGTCCAATGCTCGCGGGCGCCGAACAGTTTGGCTACTTTCGCGGCGGATTCGAGCTCAATGCGATGGCGCTGGCCGTAGTCGAAAGAGAGGGCGTAGCAATCGTAACCGTCGCGACGTGCGACGCCGAGGCAAGTGGAAGAGTCGAGGCCGCCGCTGAGGAGACAGATGGCTTTCAAATTCGTTTCGTCTCGGGAAGTTTCAGCGTCAGGAAAAAGGCGATCACCGGGAACAGGATCATCGCGCTCATGGTGGTGTGCAGAGTCAGGCGATCGGAAAGAACGCCGATCAGCGGGACGAAAATGAGTCCGGCGAGTCCCCAGGCGAAGCCCATCATCAGCGCGCTGACAGTTCCCGCGGCGGCGGGCGCGAGTTCCTGGCCCATCACGACGTTGACCGGAACCGTGAACAGCAGAATCAATCCGCCAATGGCGAGGCCGATCATGGACGCGGTTCCATGCCCGAAGAAGAATAGCGCCAGGAATGGAACCGACCCGATCATGGACCAGAGAATGACGCGGCGTCCTCCAAAGAGATCGGTGCAATGGCCGCCGAGGAATCCGCCGAGCGCGCCCGCGATCTGAAACATCGACAACGCGGCTGCGGCGGCGCCCAACGAAAAGCCGCGTTCACGGTACAGATAGAGCGGCAGGAATTGGCCGAAGACGATTTGAATCCCGGAACGGAGCACCACGAGAAGACACAAAATGATGAGCGGCTTCTGCACGGCGCGCAGCGGAGCGAAGTCGAATTTCTTGCGATGCTGCGGCGCGGGAGATTCCGGCCCGCGCATCCAGAAGATGAGAAGCAGCGTGACGATGATTCCGGGGATCGCGCCGAGGTAGCTGCGTTCCATGCCGAACCATTGCGTGATGGAGGTGAAATACATGGGTCCGACGGCGAGGCCGAGCGAGCCGGAGCTGATGAACACGGCCATCCAGCGGCCGCGATTGTTGTCAATCCCCAGGGTCGCGCGCGCGGACGCTTGCGGATGGAAGGAGGCAATTCCCACACCGCCCAGGAAGATGAGCGCAGCGGCGGCCCAGAAATTCCAGGCGAGTCCCAGGCACGCGATGAAAATCCCGGCGACGGCGGGCGCGAGCGCCGAAAACATTCTCGAGTGAAAACGATCCGAAAGATATCCGTAGGCGGGCTGGACGAACGATCCGGAAAAAACCATGATGCCGCCGAGGTAGCCGGCTTGCGTCAAGGAGAAATGCAGTTTTTGCTGCAGTAGGATTTGAAACGCGCCCATGGCGCTGGAGTACAAATCGATAAAGAAATGTCCCAGACAAAACAGAACTAGGCCGAGGATTCCGGCGCGGACCCGGGTGTTTTGAAGGGGGAGAACGCTAGCTTCCGTACTCATGCGGGAACTTTTATTCTAGCGTTAGAGACACTATGGCTGTAGGCGTTGTGGGCGGCCGGGGCTTTCGGACTTGTCGCCGTGCGTGTGCTCGTTGAAAACGAGCCCGGCCGCCAATGAATCGAGGGCTATCTAACCTGAGGGTCGTCATGCTGGTTGGCACGACATGTGATGCTCACGTTTTCGATGCTCCTCTCTGAAGTCGAACGGGACGGCCAAAATAGCTATCCGCACACCGCCGATCGTTACTGGATCGATCCAAAAGTCCTTCCGTCGAGCCCATGCTACGAGCTGGCCCCGCGAGCCGTTTCACGGGCTCCGGAAGTTCAGTACCACTGCAATACAACGCTCCCTGCGCAGGGATTCTCACGCTTGAAGTTTACGACGGCGAACCAAGAAAAGATTTCACGCAAAGTCGCAAAGTGTTCACAAAGAACGCAAAGAAGACCAGAGTCACGCAGAGACGCAGAAAACGCAGAGGGGCGCAGATTTAGCGAAACGTGCGGAGATCGGGGTCGGTCAGGTGGGGGGCGTTGTTGAGGCTGAAGAGGCGGATTTCGTTTTCGCGGATGCGCAGGGTGGAGAACGACGCGTTCATCAGGACGGCGGCGAGCCACATAGCGCGGCCGTCTTCGAGTTCGAGGGTACGGGCGGCGCAGACTCCGATGGGGGTGGCGGAGGTGAACACGATTACATTGCCTTCGTGATGCGTGACGCGCGCGAACGCGGCGTGGATGCGGGCGACGAAGGCCGGCCAGGATTCGCCGGAATAATCGAAGCGGCTTTCGACCCAGGCGCGAACCACTTTCTTGTCGCAATCGTTCCAGCGGCGATGCACCGGGTCGTGATGCGACCCGCGGCTGGATTTGATTTGCTGCTGCATTTCTTCGTACTCGCGCCGGAAGTCGGCGTCGGACGCGGAAAGATGCGGAGCGTATTCGGAATACACCTGGGCGAGATCGAACTCATTCCAGCCGGGGTCGACAATCGGGCGTGCGTCGGGAACGGTTTCTTCGGCGGTCGCGCGTTGCCGGGCGAGCGAGCCTGAGTACACGGCTTCGAACTGGATGTGTTGTGACGCGAAATGTTCGCGAAGCAGCCGCGCTTGTTGACGGCCGAGGTCGGAGAGGGAGTCGTAATGCTCGCGGGTGCCGGCCTGGCCGTGACGGACTAAGTAGAGAACGCTCACCCGATTTGCTCCACCATTTCCGCCGCGCGTTCGGTGAGGGATTTCACGCGCTGGTCGAAATGGCGGAAGCGTTCATCGGTGGTCTGGCCGCGCCAGAATCGATAATAAATCTGCTGCAGGATCACGGCGAGCTTGAACACGCCGAAGGCTTCGAACCAGGGGAGGACGGAAACGTCGCGTCCGGTTTTTTCGGCGTAGCGAGCCACGAATTCGTCGCGCGAATACCAGCCGGGGCCGGTGGTGACGGCTTGCAAAGTGGTTCCGGGGACCAGCGCGGAACTCCAGTAACACAGCGTGAGGCCGACGTCGCTCAAAGGATCGCCGACGGTGGTCATTTCCCAATCTAACACCGCTTCGATGCGATCGGGCGAAACGAGATCGAGCATCACGTTATCGAGTTTGAAATCGTTATGGACCAGCGTGGGCGCGGCCGAGTGGGGAATAGTCTTCGCGAAGTATGCCTTGAGCTGGTCGACGACGGGATTGTCTTCGGTGTGGGCGCGGTCCCAGCGTTCGGACCAGCCTTTGACCTGGCGCTCGACGAATCCTTCGGGTTTGCCGAGGGAAGTGAGGCCATGTTTTTCGACGTCGATGGAATGGAGTTGGACCATGCAGTCGACGAAGGCGCGGCTGATGCGGGCGGCGTAGTTTTCATGGGCGGAGACTTCGGGAGGAATGTGATCGCGGAGGACGATGCCGTGGCGGCGCTGCATCAGAAAGAAGGGGGCTCCGATAATGCTGGGATCTTCGCACACGTGGTAGACCTCGGGCGCGGGGGGGAACAATGGATGGACGGCGTGCAACACGCGAGCTTCGCGGACCATGTCGTGGGCTTTCGGAGCCACGGGTCCGAGCGGGGCGCGGCGCAGCACGTATTCTTTTCCGCCGATGCTGAGCCAGTAGGTGAGGTTGGAGTGGCCGCCGGGGAACTGCTGGACCTCGATTCCACTTTCGACGCCGTGGATTTTTCCTTTCAAGTGATGGGCAAGTGCGGTGAGATTGAGTTCCTCGCCTGGACGGACGGCGGCGGTGTCGGAGTGCATGAAGTTTTCATTGTAACCGTGGATTTGCATCAACCGGGCGTTCAACCGCTCCCTTTGGTCACGGCTCGGGGTGGGGTCGATTTGTGTATCTCCAAAAAGAGATAGTATCTCTGTATGGAGATGGAGCGGCGGTTGGCGGAGTTGCGGCGCGGGCGGGGGTGGTCGCTCGAAGAATTGGCGGACAGGAGTGGGATCAGTCGCGCCACGTTGTCGCGAATCGAACGCGGCGAACTAAGTCCGACGGCGGCGATGTTGACGAAGTTGTGCAGTTTGTATGGCTGGACTTTGTCGAGGCTGATCGCCGATGCGGAAGGCAATGCACCGAGTCTGGTGCGGGCCAGGGATCAGGTCCGGTGGAAAGATCCGGAGAGCGGGTATGTGAGGCGGTCGGTCTCGCCGCCGGGTGCCGGGCTTAAGGGCGAGATGGTGGAGGTATGGTTGAGGCCGGGGATGAAGGTGTCGTTTGATACTTCGCCCATTCCGGGGTTGGAACATCATTTATGGATGCTGGAGGGCACGCTGGATCTGGACGTAGAGGGAACGCGATTTCGGGTGCGCGAGGGAGATTGTCTGCGTTACGTGTTGAAGGGTGCGACGCGGTTCGAGTGTCCAGGGAAAAAGGGCGCGCGGTACGTGATCGCGATGGTGCGTCCATGAGAGGAGGGGGAATGGTGATAGAGGAGTGGGGGATGGGGGGCGACGTGGAGCGGGACCTGACGATGCTTGCGGAGGTGCTGCACGCGACCGTTCACGCGGGTGCGAGTGTGAGTTTCGTGCTGCCGTTTTCGAAGGAGGAGTCGCTGGCGTTCTGGAGCGAGAAAGTGCTGACGGGTGTCAGAGGCGGGAGCCGCCGCGTGTTGGTGGCGCGCGAGGGCGGAGAGATTATCGGCACGGTTCAGCTGGGTCTGGATACGGTTCCGAACCAGCGGCATCGGGCCGAGGTGACCAAGCTGCTGGTGCATCCCAAGGCTCGGCGGAGGGGGATCGCAAGGGCGTTGATGACGGCGCGGTAAGCGGTCGCGCTGGAGGAGGGGCGGATGCTGCTGACGTTGGATACACAGGAGGCCAGCGTCGCTGAACGGTTGTATTTGTCGATGGGATATGTGCTGGTGGGGGTGATCCCTAGGTACGCTCGCAAGGCTTTGGTGGAGGAGATGGAGGGGGCGAGTTTTCTGTATAAGGAGCTGGGGTAGAGCGGGGAGGCGTCGAGATAGTCTCGACGCGGCACGCACGAGTGCGTACGCCACGTTTATCATGATATTAGTGAGCCACGTAAACTTGCGAATCGTAGTCTATTTGTCGCTCATTTCCGGAGTCCTTGGTCAAAGGCCGACGATTCCGGATCAAGTGGTGAAAGCGTCTCCATCGGTTGCCTTGATTTCGGCTTGGGGTGGGTCGAGTGACGTCTTGCCGTTGGGCGGGACAGCGGTTGTCGTTCAGTCGAACGGAGTCCTACTCACCGCATATCACGTGATCAGGGACGCCTATTCGGTTCAGGTGCGTTTCAAGAGCGGCGAAGTTTTCGACGACGTGCAATTACTGGGAGTCGATGCGCGTCGAGATGTCGCCGCGATCCGGATTAGGGGCACGGGTTTGCCTGCGTTGATGGCCGGGAGCATTTCCGATGCGAAGCCCGGGGACGCGGTTACGGTGATTGGCGATCCGTTCTCGCTTCCCTGGTCGGTTTCACCGGGCATCATTTCCAGAATTCCGTTAGCGGATGAGGTTCCCTGGAGGGGGACCGGATACCGTGTCGTGGAATTTTCAGGGGCGGCTTGGCAGGGATCGAGCGGCGCTGTTCTGCTGGATTCTCAAGGCCGGGCACTTGGGCTGATCCTGGGCCGGCCTCCGTCACCGCAGAATCTGGATTTTGCGGTTCCCATCGAAAATGTTCTCGCTTTGGCCAACGTCGCAGTGGCTAAGACGTACGCAAACGCGAAACTGCACCCACCGGGCGATTCGATGCGCGGGCTGGCTCTTCCGCCGAAAGAACAATAATCGCCGAGCGTTATATCTTCTAACGATTGCTGCCGGAGGCCGGGACTTTCATCGCAGCATCGTTGGCGTTGATGAAATCGACCAAGGTGTCGATGTACTGCTGGGGCATAGGGCCGCCGACGGCGATGGCGGACATGTGATTTCGCCCTGGGAGGATGACGTTCGAGAAATTTTTCAGCTCGCGCGACATGCGCCGCGTTTTTGCGTGCGGAGAATCGAATTCGCCGTTTATCGCGAGGACCGGGATGGCGACTTTGGCGAGATCGATTTGCAGGGTCGGGCGCGGAGCAGCTGGGGCGTTGGCGGGGCGTCCTTTTGAGGCGATGTCGCGGAGTCGTTGAAATGCGGCGGCTTCGGCTCCTTGCGGGGTGGGCATCGGGGTGTCCATAGCTACTGCTTTCTTGCGCAGGTCATCGTCGGCTTCGGCGATGCCGGAACCACCGAATGCAGCGGTCAGAAAACGCTCGGGATGGGAGGCGAGAAGCTGGCCGGTGATTCCGCCACCCATGGAGTAGCCGTGGATGTGCGCCTTATCGATTTTCAGATGGTCCATCAGTTCGATAGTGTCTTCGGCGCGGCCGGGGCCGTTGGGTTGAGGCTTGTCGCTTTGGCCGTGATTCCGGTTATCGAGCGCAACCACGCGATGCGTCTTCGCCAGTTCCTGGGCGATGCCGGTGGTGAAGAACATTCGCTGCGCGCTATCGGTGAAGCCGTGGATCAGAACCACCCAGCTTCCGCGATCGCCGAGGGCAAGGTAGTGGATCTTGACGCCGTCGGAGGTGGTGAAGAAATCGCTCTTCGGATCTTCGGCGCGAGCCACCGGAAGGGTGAGGGTCGCGAGGATTGCAAGCGTGGCAACAGAGTTCCTCATGATCAGATAGTTTACTCGTCGCGGCGGAGTATGGAAAGAATAGAGTTGTGATGGCGAATTCGGCGGATCGAGCACTGCACAATGAAACACCAAAAGGCTGCATCCCTTCGCCAGTTCAACCAGGTTAGGCACCGCCGAAGCATCCATGTCTCCTGAAAACACGATGCTCTGGTTGTTGTAGTCCACGCGATAGGCTATGGAAGGACAATCGTCGTGATGCGTCGCGATGGCGGTGATCCGAAGACCATTGAGATCCACGATTTGCCGTTTAGGCGACTTCAAGTCGGCCGAAAGGTCCACACCGCGAATGTCTTCATCCGCGCCGAAGGTTCTCTGATATTCCCAGGCGCCGCCTTTGTCGAAGAGAAGATTCAAAAGGCGGGAGGTGCTCGGAAATAAGCCCCCGCCTTCGGGACCGAAAACGGTGAAGCGTATCGCCGGCTCACGCGTCGTCAGCGTCCTGGCCTTGAAGAATCCCGGCAGGTCCCCCGTATGGTCGATGTGTAGATGGGTCAGCAGCACGGTATCCACCTGGCCGAGACCGATGTTCAGCTCGCCGATGCGCACGAAGGCTCCCGGACCAGCGTCGATCAGGATTCGTGGCTGGCCGTTCACTTCCACGATGTAGCTCGATCCCGCACGCCCGAATGGCCGCGGTCCACCCGATCCGAGCACGACCAATTCAAGCGATCCTGAAGCCGCTGACGAAAAACTCGCCGCAAGCGATAGAAGAGCGATCACCCTCATACCATGTGTGTCAACCCGGCCACGATACGAGTATAGGTTGGATGAAGAGTGGCAGAGCGTTGCGGTTGTGCGGCCGACTGACGATGGACTTGACTAACCCCTCCATCCCCCGATACTGTGGCAGCCATGTACCGATTCCTCCTCCTCGCTTGCGCTCCGGCCCTATTCGCCGCGGGATTTCAGTCCTCTGATTTTCTGAAGCTCCGCTCGGTCGGGACCGTCCACATTTCTCCCGATGGCACCAGGATCGCCTACACGATCTCCCGCAATGAGTCGCGGCGTGCCCTGAACCAGCTCTTTGTGTTGACCATCGCCGACGGAAAATCGGTCGCATTCAGCACCGGCGACGATCCATCCGGGAATCCGGAATGGTCCCATGACGGGAAGTGGATCGCCTACTCGGGACGGCTCGACGGGAAATCGGGGCTCATTATTGCAGCAGCGGACGGGAGCAACAAGAAATACATTGGACCGCTGGAAGGCACCAACGCGCCGCTGCCCACGATGGGCAAGACGGTTACCTGGTCGCCCGATGGCAAGCAGATCGCCTACGTTTCCGCGCTGCCTGGACCCGAAACCGCCGACGCGACCGGCGATCCAGTCGTCATCACGCGTTACCTTTATAAACCGACTGCGACGGAAGGCAATTCCCGCTTCAACGACAACAAGCGTCTGCATATTTTTATCGCCGACGTGGCAACGGGAAAATCGCGTCAGCTCACCACCGGTACCCATTACGAACACTCCATCGATTGGTCGCCTGACGGCAAGCAGATCGCGTTTATTTCGAATCGCGAACCGAATGAAGATCAATTTTTCAACTACGATCTCCTGACGCTGGATCCATCCACGGGTGAAATGAAGCGCCTGACTGCGACCGAAAGCGCCGAGTATCGCCCGCACTGGTCGCCCGATGGAAAAACCATCGTCTACGAAGCGACCAAACGCGGCTTGACCGATCTCGAAACCACCATGGAAGACACACACGTCTGGCTCATCGACGCCGACGGCAACAATCGCCGCGAGCTTACTGGCGCCGTCGATAATCGCCAGGGTGAGCCGGGCTGGTCGAGCGACGGGGAGTACGTCTATTTCACCGTGCAGGAGCGCGGCCAAGTCCATCTGTATCGAAACCCAAGAGGCGGCCCAAGTGCGACGCCGGTCATCCAGGATCGCGGCAGCGTCGGGTCGTGGTCGGAACATGACGGGAACCTCGCATATGCGCTCAGCACGCCCGGGGATCTGGCGCAGCTTTACTATCGCGACCACAGCGGCGTTTCGAAGAAGCTCACCGATCTCAATCGCGACGTCCTGAACGGAAAGACGGTCGAGCCCGTGGTCCCCTTCACCTTCATCAGCAACGACAATAAGTGGACCGTCGAAGCTTTCCTGACTTATCCCGCGAATTTCCAGGCGGATAAAAAATATCCGCTGATTCTCAACATCCACGGTGGACCGCACGGCCAGCAAGGACCGGCATTCAATTTCAAGAATCAGGTGTACGCCTCGCGCGGCTGGGCGACGCTGATGGTGAACTATCGCGGCTCTACGGGCTACGGCCAAGCCTTCACCGACGGCGTTTTCGCCGATCAGAACGGCAACGAAGGACAGGACGTCCTGTATGGATTATCCGCCGCGATGCGCCGCAATCTGTGGATCGATCGCGATCGCCTGGGCATCGAAGGCACCAGCTATGGCGGACAGTTGAGCGCGTGGCTGATCACGCAGACCGGTATGTTCAAAGCTGCGATTCCCACTGCCGCGATCACCAACATCATCAGCTACAACTACATGACGTATTACAACCAGTACGAGCAGATGGAATGGGGAGCGTTTCCACACCAGGGAAATTTGATGGACGTGCTATGGGAACGTTCCGCGCTGAAGCACGTGGCCAACGTCCGCACGCCCACCATGATGGTCCACGGTGAAAACGATAACGACGTACCGATCGCCGAAGCCGAGCAATACTACATCGCCCTCCGCGACGTCGGCGTCGACGCCATCATGATCCGCTACCCGCGAGAAGGCCACGGCGTTCGCGAGCCGGGCCACCAGGTGGATTTCATCGACCGCTCGATCAGGTGGTACGAGAAGTATTTTCCGAAATAATTCCCTAACGCCGCTCGAATAAACGCGACCAAGGATTGTGAAGGCGTTGTGCCCAGTCTTGTTGTGCCCAGTCTTTAGGATGTAATAGATTCTCGCCGGGCGTGAAAAAGGAATAACGAATGAAAAAAGTAGTTTTGCTCGGTCTATTACTGGTGGGCGTCGGCGTCGGGTACGAACTATCTCGACTCGCTACTCTGTGGCGAAGTCGGAGCATCATCAATACTTACATCGCATCGAACCAAATCCGCAAACTACAACTGGGAGCTGGTGGAATCAAGCTGGAAGGCTGGCTGAGCACGGATATAGAGCCTGGCCCGGGAGAGGTTTATCTGGACGCTACCAAGAGATTTCCGGTCCCCGACGCGTCCATCCACTACATCTTCGGCGAGCATGTCATCGAGCACCTCACCTATAACGACGGAATGGCTATGTTGCGCGAATGCTACCGCGTGCTGGATCATGGCGGAAAGGTTCGGTTCGCCACTCCCGACCTGCGCAGGCTTACATCGCTACTCGAAAAAGCACCGCCGGAATACCTGGAGGAAAAGTTCAGATTTCATGGATGGCCGGCGAAGGATCCGTCGCTCGCACCCGCTTTCATCATCAACATGGAACTCCGAAATTGGGGGCACCAGTTCGTTTATGACGAGGTCACGCTAAGAGACAGTCTGGCGCGCGCCGGATTCTCGTCCATTCAACGCTTTGAGCCTGGAACCAGCGACGATAACGCCCTTTCCGGAATTGAAGCGCGGCACAACAAGCCGGAAGTGCGCCCGATGAACGATTTCGAGTCGATGGTCCTGCAAGCGATTCGGCGGTGATCCAACTGGCGCTAATCGTCAAATGGTCGACTTCGAGAAGTGGGAGACGGCACGGGGCGATGAGGAGCGGGTCGAAGGCCGCTGCGAACTCAAGTCCAGACTCGTCGAAGATGAACTTATTGTGGGCCAAAGATGTCTTGGCAGCGGAGCCCACTCGAGGCGGACGTCAACCGGCAAAGTCGAGGATGTTACGATCGTTGGGTGACACAGGGCGAACCGAGAAGCCTGATCCGGCGGGTGCGCTGGTTTATCTTCGGCGTGATTGGGATCTTTATTTTGGCCGACATCGCATTGTTTTTTTATCCTGGACTACCGATTCTTCTACTCAGCGTGACGGCCAAGACCAGCCCTTATTGCACTGTTTGGCGCGCAGTTGAAGACTCTAAGGTGAAACTACACCGGGACGCACGGCGCGACGCGCTACTGGCGAAGTCCCACGTGATCCGCAAAGACGGAGAGTACAAACTCTGGTCCACACCCGAAGGCGAGTTCTGGGTCCCTGACACCAGCGACACTATCCTGGCCGCCCTGCTGGGTCAACAGCAGGACAAAGTTTACGGTGATCCGCAGACGGGCGGAGTGAGGAGGGGCGATATCGTGCTCGACGGCGGAGCCCACATTGGCGTATACGTGAAAACGGCGCTGGAGGCGGGCGCGGAAAAGATCGTTGCCATCGAACCGTCTCCGGACGCGCTCGAATGTTTGCGGAGGAATTTTCGGAAGGAGATCGAAGCCGGCAAAGTAGTTGTGTACCCGAAGGGAATCTGGGACGAAGAGAAGCGGCTGGTCTTCTACGAAAACGGCAATGGAGCCGCAGGCGACAGTTTTGTGGAGCACGCCGCGAATGCGAAGGTGGTCGCCGATATGCCGGTCACCACCATCGACAAAATTGTGAAGGAGCTAGGACTGCCGCGAGTGGACATCATCAAGGCCGACATTAAAGGCGCAGGAACACGCATGATCCTAGGCGCGGAGCAGACCATCCGCACCTTTCATCCGCGGATGGTGATCTCAACCGAGGAAGAACCGGAGGACCCGGCAGCGATCCGAAGCGCGATCATGAAAATTGCGCCAGGTTATCAGTTTCGCGCGGGCCCCTGCTTTTTCGGCGAAGGTGAGATCCGCAACGATGCGCTGTTTTTCCAATATTAAACTTCGGGCCGAACTGGAATACGGGCGCAAACTCGAATCGTTCACCGGGCAGCGGGAAAACTTTCGCACCTTCAATACCTGCCAGACGCTCCGGTATACGCTCGATGCTCCGGCGGTTAAGTCGTCTAAAATGGCGGAGGAAGAGGGATTCGAACCCCCGAGCGAGTCACCCCGCTAACGGTTTTCAAGACCGCCGCCTTCAACCACTCGGCCATTCCTCCACTTCCTATCTTACCGGATGCAACCCCGCTGATAGAATAAAGGTTCCATGTCACAACTCCTCGCCGGAAAGACTGCGCTCATTCTAGGCGTCGCCAATAAGTGGAGCCTCGCCCACGCCATCGCCCAGGCGTTTCGACGGGAAGGCTCGAAGCTCCTGCTCACCTATCAGGGCGAGCGGCTCAAGCAGACCGTGGAACAACTCGGAGCCGAGCTCGGGGCCGAAAAAATCTTCGATTGCGACGTGACCAAGGACGACGATCTCGCGCGTCTCAACGAGACGCTCGCCGGCGAAAAGCTGGACATCGTGATGCACAGCATCGCTTTCGCCAATCGTGAAGACCTGGAGCGTCCCTTCGTCGAAACCTCGCGCGCGGGCTATCTGCTGGCCCAGGAAGTGAGCGCGTATTCGATGGTCGCCGTCGCCCGCGCCACCGCGCCGCTCATGACCGATGGTGGATCGATGATCACTCTGACATACCTGGGATCGTCGCGCGTGCTGACCAACTACAACGTGATGGGCGTCGCCAAAGCCGCGCTCGAAGCCGCGGTGCGCTATCTCGCCAGTGAACTCGGCCCCTCGAGAATCCGCGTCAATGCGATCTCCGCCGGCCCGGTAAAAACCGCGTCCGCCCGCGGCATCAAGGATTTTTCGAAAATTCTGGAAGCCGTCAGCACCCGCGCCCCGTTCCGCCGCAACACCGATCCCGCGGAAGTCGCCGACGCCGCTGTGTTCCTTGCCAGCGACCTCGGCCGCGGAGTCACCGGCGACGTCATGTTCGTCGACTCCGGCTTCCACCTCATGGGTTTGTAAGCTTGGCGAAGCTTTGCGACTTTGCGTGAAATCTTTAGTTTTTCGTCAACGGCGCAATAATCCCCGAAAGCAAGTCCGCCTTCGATTCATCCCGCACCAGATGTGGATACTTCTCCCCACCCTGATAATCCACGTGATGGACGCTGTAATATTCCCCGCTCTTGATCAGCAGGTCGATTCCGCGCGCCTCGCGCACCGTCGCCTGCACCGCGTCCCGTAGAACCACCGCCGTGAATTGCCGGGTATTGACCGCGATCACCTTCGAGTCCGGAGCAATCCCCGCTTTCTGCGCCGGACCGCCATACGCGACGTCTGAGATCGTGCCGTCGTCCTTCACCACCGCTCCGATCGAATACATCAAGTCCGCGTGCTTGCGCTCGTCTTCGAACGCGCGCCAAATATCGGATCGCGTCGAATTGAACAGCAGCTTCCAGCCGCCATTTTCGATTCCACCCAGCGGAGCGTGCGGCTCGACCGTAGTCAGCCGCGCCCGTAGAAATCCCGCCCAGTCGTGAGGCTGCACCGAATTCAGTCCCGCCACTACGTCGTCGAACGTGTACGGCTTCAGCGCCGGCGCGCCGCCCGGACCTCCGTGAAACGTGCGGCAGAAATCGTTCAGCGATTTCTTGCCGTTGCTCAGCTTGCGAATCATCACGTCGGCGTCCAGCCAGATCAGTGTCCCTTCATCGTAATAATCGACGCCGCGCCGGTAGTCGGCATAGTCGTCTCGCGCGTTGTAGAGAAGCTGCGCGGCCACCGCCGTATCTTCCAGTGGCCTCCACTGCCGTCCCGATTTTCGATCCAGTCCCGCCGCCACCATCGCCAGATGCTCGCGAAACTCCGCAGGCGTGTACAGCCCGCTGCGCGGCGTCAGGATCTCGCCCAGATACTGCGTTAGGCCTTCGTACACCCACAGCAGCTCGCCCTTCATCGGCTGGCTGAAATCCGGAGTCGCCAGTCCCGCCGGCCGCCGGAATTTGCCGTTCCACGAATGCACGAACTCATGCGGCAGCAGATCGGCGTTGGTTTTTGCCGCAGTGTCGTCGATCAGACCGCGCTCGCCCACGCGATCGTCGCTCGATTCGTGATGCTCCAGCCCGAAGCTAGCCACGTGATCGCTCAGCGTGTACAAAAAATGATAGCTGCGATAATGACGCGACCCGAACAGTGCGCCCGCTTCGTTCACCAGGTTCTTATAATGCTCGATCTGTTCTGGCGAGATCTCCACCGCCCGATCGCTATCGCCCGCCAGATGCAGATAATGCGCGATCCCGCCGTCGCGCCCCAGTTCCACCGTCTTATAGTGACGACCCGTCGACACCGGCGAGTCGACCAGCGTAGTCAGCGACGAAGGCTGAAAATCGATCTGATTTCCCGATTCGCGCGCGATGGGCAGCGCGGTTCCGTAACGCCACGATTCCGGCACGCGCAGCGACGCTTGGTAACGCAACTGGTCCGACGGCGCGCCTTCCGGATACAGCAGGAACTGATTCCAGTTGAGCACTGCCAGCTCCGTCGTCGTCGATGCGCCTGAGGAAAATCCCGAAGTATCCGGCGGCGAGATCTGATCGAACACCACGTCCAGCGACGTCACCCCCGCGGGCACGTTTACATGGAACGCGTACATATTCACGCCATCACGCGTCCATGGAATGGTCTGACCGTTCGCAGTGATTTTCAATCCCACCAGGTCGATCACCGGACCCGTCGGCCCATGCTCTCCAGGAATCCATTCCGGATACAGCAGCGTCATGGGACCCGCCTTTGCCGGAATGGTCAGATGCGCGTGAAAAATCCGGCGCGGCGCATCCGTCGCGTCCACTTGAACGCGGATCTCCTGCGCACACACCAGCGATAGCGCGCCTAGCGCGATCGAAACAACATTTCGCATTATTTTTGTTCCCGATAGTAGAAAATCAAATCCGTCGGCGGAGGCGCCGCGCCCAACTGCCGCATCATCGCCATCACCTGCCCGCGATGCAGCGTCGCATGATTCACCACGTGCATCACGATGTCGCACAATGCCGACTGGTGAGCGTCGCCCTTCATATCCTTGTATTCGATCACCCGCGGAAGATCCGCGTCCGTCAACCAACTGGCCCACTCCTCCCAGCGCTGCTGAACGCGCGGCCACTCGGCCTCGATCGATTCAGACGGCATCTCCGGCGCGACTCCCTGCACTCGGCTCAGCCACACCCGGTCCGCCATCAGAATATGATTCAGCGTCTCCAGAACACCTTTGTGTGAACAATTCAGATCGCGCGTCTGCTGCTCCGCCGGAAGCTTCAACACCGCATCCAGCAGCCGTAGCGACGCCCAGGTCGAATACGCGATATGCCTCCGAGCTTCCTCCGCCGTCATCTCATTTCTCCTGTGTTGTGGCACAGGCTTCAGCCTGTGAACCAAAGCTCATCGCAGCAGCCACGCCCTCATCGTCCGCGAAACCAGATCCGACGCGTCCTGTTGCACGAAGTGGCCCGATCCCGGAATCGTTACCAGCGTCAGATCCTTGCCCATCCAATCCCACGTATTGTTCAGCGCGCCCGAAAGCAAAGCCGTATCGCCCAGCCCGTGGATCATCAGCACCGGCATCTGCGTCTTGTTCACCGCCGACGTATCTTCCGTGTACGGCTCCCGCGGATAATTGCGCTTGTAGTAATTCAGCATCCCTTCAAGGTCTGATCGCTTCATCGCCTCCAGCCACTTCACCCGAGCATCCGGATCCTTCACCCAGTTCCACTGCTCGATCTTGAAGTTCGCCGCTGCATCGGGCTTCTGGAAATTCCGCGCGTACGAGCTGTTCTTCTGCTGGTCCGGATTATGCGCCAGCTCCCGCGACAAGCCGCGCGGATGCGGCAAATTCAAGATGATCAGCCGATCCACCATCTGCGGCACATTCAACGCCAGTTGCCACGCGACCGCGCCGCCCCAATCGTGCCCCACCACGATCGCCTTCTCCTGCCCCAGCGATTTGATCACCGCCACCACGTCGCCCACCAGCAGCCGCATGTCGTAATTCTCCACGCCCTTCGGCTTGTCGCTCAGGTTATATCCGCGCTGATCGACGGCGACGCATTGAAACTTGTCCGATAACGCCTCCATCTGATCGCGCCACGTGTACCAGTAATCCGGAAATCCGTGAATCATCACCACCAGCGGCCCCGACCCCAGACTCGCGTAATGAATCTTCACCCCGTTCGAATCGGCATAACCGTGCTTCACCTTGGACTCGATATCCCCGGCGAACATCACGGCGGAACACAGCACCGCGGCCAGAATGTTTCGCATAGTGCCAGTATAGTTCCCCTGCATTGATTCGAGCGCCGCGACGAATTGGAGAGGCCGCGCGAGATGCTGACGCCAAGCAACTGGTGCTTAGCCATATTGCGCCGGACGTGGAGCAAGCCAGCCAAGCCTTCTTAAATCGATCAGGACTTCCTACAAAGCACCCGTGACTTTCGCGCACGACCGAATCCGAATTCCTGCCACTCCCGTTCGTACAACCCGCTGAGCTTCTACCCAAACGATTCCAGCGCGGCCAAAAACGAACTCTTGGGCATGAGGATTGTTCCTCGGTTCGAGGGTTTTATGCGGAAAATTCCGCCGCTGTCGTTGATAATATGGAGCCGTGAGCGACCAGCGAAAGTCGAGCCAAATCGTTCTCGGGGTTCTACCCATCGTTGTTGGACTTGCCTTTGCCTGGTTGGGCGTCCGCGATCTCAGGACCGGGCACGCCATTGGACTGGGAATCTTCGATTTCTTCATGACCGCCGTCTGCGTCGGATTTGGCCTGCTCTTTCTGCGGCGCCGCGAAAATCAGGAAATGTGGAGAGAAGCCGGCATCCTCATCGTGCTCGGCGGGACCAGCTTGAAAGATGGGATCCAAGGCGTCAAGGGTGGAGACATTTCCCTTGAAGTAGCCATGTCGTTCGTCATTCTGGGTTTCTGCATTCTGCTGGTCATCCTGGTTTTTAAGAGCCGGCGCGACCGGCTCGGGCCGCGTTCGGAGTAGTCCCGCGGTATCGTGTATGCGATGCCGAACAATATCAAGATCACCCGCGAGGATCGGATCCAGATCGTCACCATCAGCCGTCCTCACGCGCGCAACGCAGTCGATCGCAACACCGCGCAAGAGCTTGCCGAGGCTTTTCAACAATTCGATAAGAACGACGATCTCGATGTCGCGATCCTGACCGGGGCCGACGGAAATTTCTGCGCGGGCGCCGATCTTAAAGGGATTTCGCGTGGCGACGGAAATTCCATGACTGAGGACGGCGATGGTCCCATGGGACCCACGCGTATGCTCCTCTCGAAACCGGTGATCGCGGCGGTGGAAGGATATGCGGTCGCGGGCGGAATCGAACTGGCGCTGTGGTGCGATCTGCCGGTCGCCGCGACGAATGCGGTGTTCGGAGTGTTTTGCAGACGCTTCGGAGTGCCGCTGGTGGATCTGGGGACCATCCGGCTGCCGCGTTTGATCGGTCAAAGCCACGCGCTCGATCTGATCCTGACGGGCCGCGGAGTGTCGGGCGAGGAGGCCCTGCGGATGGGACTCGCGAACCGATTGACCGAACCGGGGGAAGCGCTTGAAGGCGCGGTCACCTTGGCTCGAACCATCTCGGCTTTTCCACAGCGGTGCATGCGCAGCGACCGGTTGTCGGTATACGAGCAATGGTCGCGCGATTGGGATTCGGCTATGCGCAACGAATTTCGGCGCGGGAGTGAAGTGGTCGCCAGTGGTGAAACCATTTCAGGAGCGTCGCGGTTTGCGGGCGGTGACGGCCGGCATGGCAAATAGAGTGCACACTGAGCGGCGATTGCCGGATCTGCAATCTAAGGAATTCACATTAGACTGCCGATAGTCCGGTAGGATGATGGTCCGCTTCCTGCACTGGGCAGCTTCGCATGGCTGGGTTTACGACTTGATTCAGACGGCGGCCGGTGCGAACAAGGTTTATTCCGAGGTTGCCCGGCGGATTACTTCGGACCGGCCGAATCCAGTGGTGCTCGACGTCGGCGCGGGGACGGGGACGCTCAGGCGGCATTTGAAGCTCAATTGCCGTTATATCTGCCTGGATCTGGAGACTCCCAAGCTGCAGCAGTTTCGCCGGAAATTCGCAGGGGGAATGGCGCTGATGGCGGATGCCAGCCAGCTTCCCATGCCGGATCGATCGGTGGATATCGCGGTGTGCACCATGGTCGCGCATCATCTTCCGGAGGAGATTTTCGAGGCGTTCCTCGGCGAATGCCAACGAGTTTTGCGGCCTGACGGATGTTTCGTGTTCCTGGACTGGCTCCGGCCGACCACGCGCGTTCCCAGCCGCATCCTGTGCGCGCTCGATCGCGGCGCGCATCCCTATCGATTGGAACAGTTACAACGGCTGGCCGGAGAGCATTTCGAGATCGCCAGTTCCCATCGATTCGCCATTTTTCACGAGTATATGGTGATGGTTCTTCGCCCGGTTTCCAGCCGCGTGGGCACCGTAACGAGTTCCTACCAGACTGCCGATAAATAGTCAGGATGAGTACCGTTCAGGCGAGCCCTGTTCCCCCGCTGGCCCTACCTCGGAAGAACCTGCGATGGCTGGCGCCGTCGCTGTGCGACCTGTTTTTCCTGGCGGTGATCGCGTGGTCGTTCATGACCGCAGGCACCGGATGGAGCCGGCTGCTGTGGGACGGCGACACAGGACTGCACATCGCGATCGGCAATTCGATTCTCGATCACCACGCGATGACGACCACCGATTTGTTCTCGTTCACCGAGCCAGGCACGCCATGGATTCCTTCCGAGTGGGGCACGGGCGTCGTGTTCGCGGCGTTGAATCGCGGCTTCGGATTGAAAGGCGTCGTATTCGTGTGCGGCGCGATGATTGCTGCACTAATCGCGGTGCTGCTCCGCTCGATGATTTCAGCCGGAGCGGACATATTTCTATCGGTCATGCTCGGGCTGATGGCCTCGAATGCGTTGGCGCTGCATTATCATGCGCGGCCTCATCTCTTCACGCTCTTGTTCCTGGCTTTGACCGCATGGATGCTCGCGGCCGATCGGGTCGAAAACCGGAAATGGATCTGGTTGCTGGTGCCTCTCGCCGCGGTGTGGGCCAATCTCCATCCCGGATTCGCCATCTTATTCGCCTACCTGGGTCTGGTCGTATTAGGGTGCGCGCTCGAATGGTGGAGCGGCGTGGGATCGCGAGCGGCAGTCCTTCGATACACCGGGTTGACCGCCGCGTGCGGCCTGGCGACGCTGGCCAATCCGTTCGGAATCAAGCTGCACTTTGAGGTTCTTTCCTACCTCCGTTCGCGCGGAATGATGGATCTGTTTCAGGACATGCAGCCGCCGACATTCCGCACTGCGCCGCAGTTGTACTACATGGCCTTTCTATTTGCGGGTCTGGCGATCGCCGGGGTCCTTTTGAGCCGGAAAAAGTTTGCGGATGCGCTACCGATCTTTGCATTCGCTTATGCGTCGCTCATTTCGGTGCGGCACAGCACCGTGTTCGTGATCATCGCCGCGCCGTTGATCGCACGGGAGCTTTCGGCGGTCTGGAGAAACTGGGTGGCCAGACAGCCCAAGAATTCGTCGGGCCGAATCCTGGACGATCTATCGCAGCAGCGGGCGGCTTCGCTTTCGCGCAACAGCATATGGGCCGTGGCGGGGCTCGCGGCGATCTTCTTGTGGAGCCCGGCGTCTTCCTGGCCTACCGACTTCGATCCTGAAAGTTTTCCAGTGGATATGGCTGCGCGCCATGCGGAACTGGCCACGTCGCGGCTTTTCGCCACCGAACAATGGGCCGATTATCTGCTGTATCGCAATTATCCGCGGCAGAAAGTCTTTTATGACGACCGGTCTTTCTATGGCGAGAAAATGTTCCGGCCCGTGGCGTCGCTGCTCGATGGGAAACCCGGCTGGAACGATTTTCTCGACAAGTACAACACGGAATTGGTGCTGATTGAATCCAAGAGCACTCTTTCGAAACTGCTCAGCGAATCGGCGGCGTGGACGCTAGTCGACCGGGACAAAACGGCGGTGTTGTTCCGCCTCGCGAAGTGAATCGCCATGCATGACTTTCAGATTCCCTTCAACAGGCCCGCTCTGCTCGGAAACGAATTCGCCTACATCAAGGAGGCGATCGAGCGCGGCAAAATTTCGGGGGACGGCCATTTCACCAAATTGTGCCAGGAGCTTCTGAAGCGGCACATCGGCGGGGGAAGCGTTCTGCTCACGACCTCCTGCACGCATGCGCTCGAAATGGCGGCGCTGTTGCTGGATATTCAGCCGGGCGATGAAGTGATCGTGCCGTCCTTCACCTTTGTATCGACGGCCAACGCGTTCTTGCTGCGTGGCGCGCGCCCGGTATTCATCGATTCGCGGCCCGATACACTGAACCTGGATGAGAACCAGATCGAGGGGCTAATCACGTCGCGGACCAAGGCGATCGCGGTGGTGCACTATGCCGGAGTCGGGTGCGAGATGGACCGCATCAGTGAGATCGCGAAGCAGTATGAAATCGCGGTGGTCGAAGACAACGCCCATGGACTGTTTGGAAAATATCGCGGCCATCCGCTGGGATCTTTCGGCGGGCTGGCGACGCAAAGCTTTCACGAGACCAAGAACATCAGTTGTGGCGAAGGCGGAGCCCTGGTCCTGAATGATGCAAGCTTGACGTATCGCGCGGAGATCCTGCGCGAAAAAGGCACCAATCGCGCCAGTTTCTTCCGCGGCCAAGTGGATAAATATACGTGGGTGGATATCGGATCGAGCTACGTGCCGTCGGACTGCCTGGCAGCGTTTCTTCTCGCACAACTCGAGCGTGCCGAGCAAATTCAGCGAAAGCGCAAGCAGATTTGGGATCGCTACAACTCCGGACTCACGGCTTGGGCCGGCGAGAACGGCGTGCGGCTCCCCATCGTTCCGAAGGAATGCGACCAGTCCTATCACATGTTCTATTTGCTGCTGCCATCACTTGCCGATCGGCAGGCGTTGATCGGGCATCTGGCGCAACGCGGCATTTTGGCCGTATTCCACTACGTGCCGCTGCATTGCTCGCCCATGGGGATAAAGTTCGGCGGCAAGGCCGGCGATTGTCCGGTCACCGAATCCGTCAGCGACCGCCTGGTGCGCTTGCCACTGTACTTCGATCTATCGGAAGGGGAACAGTCTCGAGTGATCGAGGCGGTCCGCGAGTTTCATCCCAGCGGGTTCAGCGAGCTGTACAATCTGCATCGCGCGCTGGAGGCTGAAGTGGTCGCGAGTCCGGAACCGGTGAAGCGGTAGCAAGCTATTCCAGCCAAGCACTCGTTACGGAACGCGCTCCATGACTGTCGCGCCTCAACTGACGGCCGTGAGGCGCGACAGTTATGAAGCGCGCACGACTAGCTATCCCGGAGGGCTCGCAGCGGATCGGTGCGGGTGGCGCGCCATGCTGGAAGGAAACACGCGGCAAAGGACGCGAGCGTCATCACCAGGAGAGCCACCGCGAACGCCATGGGATCGTGGGGGCTCACCTTATATAGGAGGTCTGCAATGAGGCGCGTCAGCAAAACAGCGGCTCCCGCGCCCAGCACCACGCCGCCGGCTGTCAGAGACAGGCCTTGCGACATGACTAGCCGCAGCAGGTCGGAGGCGCTCGCGCCGAGCGCCATTCGCAACCCCAGTTCGCGCGTGCTTTGCGATACAGCGTAAGACATGACGCCATACAGGCCGATCGCAGCCAGAAGCAACGCGAGGCCGCCGAAGACGCCGAGCAGCGTGACCGCGATCCGTTGCGACGATGTCGACCTGTACACCTGCTCACGCATAGTGATGAGCTCGGACGGCGCCAGACTCGGGTCGAGGGCGTGGATTTCGCGCACCAGTGCAACGCGCATGCTTTCGGGTCCTTGCGGAGTGCGGATATGAAGGCTCACCTGGCCGGAAAAATTCTGACGCAAAGGCACATAGAAAAAGGGTTTGGGTGACTCGAGGAAGGTCCGGTATTTAGAAGCCCTGGACACGCCGACTACTTGCATCCAGCGTCCTTTCACCTGCAAACGCTGCCCCACCGGATCTTGTCCGCGCCAATATTGCGCCGCCATGGTTTCGTTGACCACGGCAACTAGCGGAGCGGATTCGTTGTCGGCTTTCGAGAATTCGCGGCCCGAAAGCAACGGAATTCCGGTGGTCGCGAAATAGGCGGGACCTACCTCGTTATATTCCGCTGTGGGCTGCTCGTCGGGCGCGGATTGGTAGCCGTCCACTGCGATGGATGCGGAGGAATACCCACGAACCCCTAGTGGCGTGATGCGCGCGAAAGCGGCAGATTCTACACCGCCCACAGCCTGAATCCGAGCGATCAGATCGTCCTGAAAAGTCTTGGCGCGTTGTGCATCGTAACCGGCCGAGAACAGATCGATGGAGGTGCTGAGCACGCCGGTGGTGGAGAATCCGGGGCTGGCGTTTCGAATCCCGCGCAGACTCTGAAACAGCAGTCCGGCTCCCACCAAGAGAATGAAACTCAGCGAGACCTGGACCAGGACCAAACCTGAGCGGAGCAGTGCTCGCCGCCGTCCGCCTACTACGCCACCGGATTCCGCTTTGAGCGCGGAGGCGAGATCGATTTTACTGTTCTGCAGCGCCGGAATCAGGCCGAAGAGTGGGGTCGAGATCAGGCAAACGCCGGCGCTGAACGCGAGGACGCGCCAGTCGATTTCAACCGCAAAAACCAACGGGACACCTTGCGACGGGAAGAACAGCACTAGAATGTTGCGGCACCAGTTGGCGAAAAGGAGTCCACCCGCCGCGGCCAGAATCGCCAGGAGCAAGCCCTCGGTCAGGAGCTGTTTTAGAAGACGGCCGCGGCCGGCGCCAACGGCCAGGCGAACCGTCATTTCATGTCTTCGGGCAAAGGACCGGACCAGCAACAGATTTCCGACGTTGGCGCAGGCGATCAGCAGGATCAGGCTCACCACGCCGAGAGCGATTCCAAGGGTAGGCAGTAACACCGCCGCGCTATTGAACGGAGATTGCCACAACGGCAGCAGTTTGATACCACGGCCGCGATTGGTCGCGGGATAGTCGAATTCAAGACGCCTGGCAATTGCGGAAAGTTCGGCCTGGGCTTGCTGGGGAGTGACGGCGGGCTTTAGCCGAACGAACCCCTCTATCCAGCGCGCTCCGCGATCCTCGAGTTTGTAGCCGCCTGGCTCGAAGCGTTCCTGCATGGACGTGGGGACCCAGAATTGAATGGCATAGCCGACAAAAGTCCCATAGAATTTCTCCGGTGCGACGCCTACGATGGTGTGCGGCAAGCCGTTGAGGACCTGGGTTTTCCCGACGATCGCCGGGTCGCCGTGATAGCGCTCCTTCCAGACCTGATAACTGACCACGGTCACGGGGTGGGCATTGCGGCCGGTATCTTCGACAGGCTCGAACCCACGGCCAAGAATCGGACGGACGCCCAGAGCATCAAAGTAGTTAGCAGAGACCACGCTTCCGGGGGCGCGTTCGGCGCGATCGCCAATACTCAGAGTTGTGGCGACCAGACGGTCGGCGATAAAGGCATCGACGAGGGTGCTGCTCTTCTGAAAGTCGACCAAATCCGGCCAGGACGTCGCGCTTACGCGACTGGCGCCACGGGCGGTTCCGCCCAGCACGAACAAACGGTCCTGGTTCGCGACCGCCGGGAAGGGGCGCAACAGGATACCCTCTATCCAACTGAAAACAGAGGTGTTTGCTCCGATGCCCAGGGTCAGGCACAGGATCGCAAGGATCGAAAACCCGGGACTACGGCGAAGCATGCGGATACCGAAGCGAAGGTCCTGTAACATATTGATCCGTAGACGGATCATGTGAGCAGTTGTTACGTCGGCGAAAAGTTGATATATTGAGACTAAGATTAGTGGACAGCATAACACTCATGTGATATTCTGACGCTATCGAGGAACGGTTTATGGACTTCAATCGCTTCACGGAAAAGCTGCAGGAAGGGCTGCGTTCGGCGCAATCCATTGCATCGCGGCATGGGCAGCAACAGCTGGATGTTGAGCATGTGTTGCTGGCGCTGCTGGAGCAGGAGGGCGGTCTGGCACAGTCGGTTTTCGCCAAGGCGGACATCAATCTTCAGTCGCTGCATCGCGCCTTGACCGAGGCGCTCAACAAGTTGCCCAAGGTGTCGGGTCCGGCGGCGGGGATGGAGCAGATTTACGTCACTCCCCGGCTGCAAAAGCTGATGACAAAGGCGGAAGACGAAGCCAAGCGATTGAAAGATCAATACGTCTCGGTGGAGCACGTTTTGCTGGCCGCGACCGACGAGAAGGTATTCAAAGACCTTGGCATCACGCGCGAGCGGTTGATGCGGACGCTCCAGGAAGTGCGTGGGACGCAACGAGTGACGTCGCAGAATCCGGAAGAAACCTACGAGGCGCTGGAGAAGTACGGGCGCGACCTGACCAAGCTCGCGGCGAGTGGGAAGCTCGATCCAGTGATTGGGCGGGACGATGAAATCCGGCGGGTGATACAGGTTCTTTCGCGGCGGACGAAGAACAACCCTGTCTTGATCGGAGAACCGGGCGTCGGGAAGACAGCGATCGTCGAAGGGTTAGCGCAACGCATCGTGCGCGGGGACGTTCCCGAAGGACTGAAAGACAAGCGAGTGGTGTCGCTCGACATGGGCGCGCTGATTGCGGGTGCCAAGTTCCGGGGCGAGTTCGAAGAGCGGCTGAAAGCGGTCTTAAAAGAGGTGCAGGCGGCGGAAGGGCAGATCATTCTGTTCATTGACGAGCTCCATACGGTGGTGGGGGCAGGGAAGGCCGAAGGCGCGATGGATGCGGGCAACCTGCTGAAGCCGGCGCTGGCGCGCGGCGAATTGCATTGCATCGGCGCGACCACGCTCGACGAGTATCGAAAGAATATCGAGAAGGATGCAGCATTGGAACGGCGCTTCCAGACCGTCCTGGTGGATCAGCCGTCTGTAGAGGACACGATTTCGATCCTGCGCGGATTACGCGAGCGCTACGAATCGCACCACGGAGTGCGAATCAAGGATTCGGCGCTGGTGGCGGCGGCCGTTTTGAGCCAACGCTACATTTCAGACCGGTTCCTGCCGGATAAGGCCATCGACCTGATGGACGAAGCCGCGGCCAAGCTACGGACGGAAATCGATTCCATGCCGGCGGAGCTGGACGCGCTGCTGCGGAGGCAGATGCAGCTTCAAATCGAGCGGGAGGCGTTGAAGAAGGAATCGGATAAGGCGTCGCGGGAGCGGCTGGGCAAGATCGACAAAGAATTGGCGGAGTTGAAGACCGAGTCCGCCACGCTGCAAGCGCAATGGAAAGCGGACCAGGAGACCATCCGCAAGCAGCGTGAAGTGCGGGCTGAGATCGAGCATGTGAAGCAGGAGATCGAGCAAGCCGAGCGCGCCTACGATCTGAACAAGGCGGCGGAGCTGAAGTACGGCAAGCTGGCAGGGCTCGAAAAACAGTTAGAGACACAGAAGCGCGAAACCACACTGCTTAAAGAGGAAGTGGACGAAGAAGACATCGCCCAGGTGGTCGCCCGCTGGACGGGGATTCCGGTCTCCAAGCTGTTGGAAGGCGAAGTCGAGAAGCTGATGCATTTGGCCGAAGAATTGCACAAGCGTGTGGTAGGGCAGGACGAAGCAGTGCAGGCGGTGGCGGATGCCGTGATCCGGGCGCGGGGCGGATTGAAGGACCCCAAACGGCCGATCGGCAGTTTTATTTTCCTGGGACCGACGGGAGTGGGAAAGACCGAGCTGGCGCGGGCGTTGGCGCAGTACTTGTTCGACGACGAGCACGCGATGATTCGCATCGACATGTCCGAATATCAGGAGCGCCATACGGTTTCAAGGCTGGTTGGCGCGCCTCCGGGATATGTGGGCTTCGAGGAAGGCGGGCAATTGACGGAAGCCGTCCGGCGGCGGCCCTATTCGGTGGTGCTGCTGGACGAAATCGAGAAGGCGCACCAGGACGTGTTCCATGTGCTGTTGCAGGTGCTGGACGACGGGCGGCTGACGGACGGGCAGGGACGCACGGTGGATTTCAAGAACAGCATCGTGATCATGACGTCGAATGCGCAGCGGGAAGATCTGGCGCGGCTGTTCCGGCCGGAGTTTTTGAACCGGGTGGACGAGATCATCACGTTTACGCGGCTGACGGAAGAGCAGTTGAAGCAGATCGTCGAGATCCAACTGCAAACGCTACGGGCCAGGCTTGCCGAGCGGCACATCGAGCTGAGTTTGTCGGACGCGGCGCGCGCGCATCTGGTGCGGTCCGGATACGATCCGGCGTACGGGGCGCGGCCGTTGAAGCGGGCGATCCAGAAGGAAGTCGAGACGCCGCTGGCGAGGATGATCGTCGCGAACGAGATTCGCGACGGGAGCAAAGTGGTGGTTACGGAGCGGAATCACGGGTTGGTATTCGAGGTCGAGTCCGGAATGCGGGCTGAAGCATCTTAATGATAAGTGGGAACGGTCGGTTAAACCGCTCCCTGTGGTTGCGGCTCAGGGTTGATGTTGTAGAACGATTCCGGAAATGAGCCGACGGTAGAGAGCGTTTCAACTTGGATGAGTGAGAGGCGAAAGAGACAAAACCATGGCTGAAAAAGAAAAACAAATGAGCACGTTGCCGCTGTTGCCGCTGAAAAACTCGGTGTTGTTTCCAGGGCTGATGATGCCGCTGTCGGTGGGACGGCCGGGGTCGGTGGCGGCGGTGGAGAAGGCGCTGGCGACCGAAGAAAAAGAAATCGTGGTGGTGACGCAACGGGACATGAACGTGGACACACCCGGCGCGAGCGATCTGTTCACCATCGGTACGCGGGCAGTGATCAAGAAAGTAGGGCGGTCGAAGGATCAGCTGGAAGTATTGGTCTACGGCGTAGAGCGCGTCGTGATCGTGAAAGTGGACGAGGAGCATGGGCAACTCGTGGCGCGGGTGCGCGCGCTGCCGGCGCCCGACGATTCGAGCCGTGAGACCGAGGCGTTGACGCTTTCGATTGTCGAGATGGGGACCAAGTTCGTGGGGCTGATCCAGGCTCCCAACCAGTCGCCACAGGAACTGGCGCGGATGTTCACGTCGCAGGAGGATCCGCTGCGGCTGGCGTACATGATCGCATCCATCATGAACCTGGAGACGACCCGTGAGCAGGCGCTGCTGGAAGCGCCGACGCGGACCGAAGGATTACGACTGGTTCACGGCTGGCTTTCACACGAAGTAGAAGTGCTGGACCTGCGCAACAAAATCACTGAAGAAGCTCGCGGCGAGATGTCGCGCGAGCAGCGCGAATACATTTTGCGCCAGCAGAAGCGGGCGATCGAGGCGGAGCTGGGCGAAAAGAACCCGGAGCAGGCCGAGGTCGAGTCGCTGCGCGAGAAGCTCACCAAGGCGGACCTTCCGGAAGACATCCGCAAGGAAGCCGAGCGGGAACTGGGCCGGCTGGAGAAGATTCCGGCGGCGTCGCCCGAGCACAACGTGCTGCGCACGTGGATGGAGTACGTGATCGAGCTGCCGTGGAACAAGCGCAGCGAGGACGACCTGGATGTCGCGCGGGCACGGACGGTGCTGGACGAAGATCACTACGGACTGCCGAAGGTGAAGGAGAGGATCCTCGAGCACCTGGCGGTTCTCAAGTTAAATCCTGAAGCGAAGGCTCCGATCCTCTGCTTTGTGGGCGCGCCGGGCGTTGGGAAAACGTCGCTGGGACAGTCGATCGCACGGGCCCTGGGACGCAAGTTCGAGCGGATGAGCCTGGGCGGGTTGCACGACGAAGCCGAATTACGCGGCCATCGGCGGACGTACATCGGCGCGATGCCGGGCCGGCTGATTCAGGCGATGCGGCGGGCGGGCGCGCAGAATCCGGTGATGATGCTGGACGAAGTAGACAAGCTGGGTCGCGATTTCCGCGGCGATCCGGCGTCGGCGCTGCTGGAAGTGCTGGATCCGGAGCAGAACAAAACGTTCCGCGATAACTATCTTGATCTGCCGTTCGATCTATCCAAGGTGATGTTCGTCACCACGGCGAATACGCTGGACACGATTCCGGCGCCACTGCTGGATCGCATGGAGATCCTACGGTTGAGCGGCTACAGCGAAGAGGAAAAAGCGCAGATCGCGCGGCGCTATCTGATCCCGCGGCAGTTCACCCAGACCGGCATTAAAGCGGAACAGGTGGAGATTACCGATGAAGCATTGCGCAAGATGATCAGCTCCTACACACGCGAAGCGGGAGTGCGGCGGTTGGAGCAAACCATCGGGCGCGTGATCCGCAAGGTCGCTTTGAAGTTCGCCGAAGGGAACGCGGACCGGTTTGTGGTCACGGCGGATGAGCTGGTTGAAATGCTGGGGCCGGAGCCGGTGCTGCCGGAGCAGGCGCGCAAGGATCTGCCTCCGGGAGTGGCGACCGGACTGGCGTGGACGGAATCCGGCGGCGACGTGTTGTACATCGAAGCGACGCTGCTTCCGAATGGCAAGGACCTGACCATCACGGGCCAACTGGGCGAAGTGATGCAGGAATCGGCCAAGACGGCGCGGTCCTATGTATGGGCGCATGCGGTGCAACTGGGGATCGACCCGGCGAAGTTCCTCAACACGGGTCTGCATATCCACGTCCCGGCGGGGGCGATCCCCAAGGATGGTCCGTCGGCGGGCGTGACCATGACGACCGCGCTTGCATCGGTATACTCCGGTGTTGTCGCGCGGAACGATACCGCGATGACTGGCGAGGTCACCTTGACCGGGCTGGTGCTGCCGATCGGCGGCGTGAAAGAGAAGGTCCTGGCGGCCCGGCGGGCGGGAATCAAACGAGTGATCCTGCCGCGGGGCAACCAGAAAGATCTGCGCGATCTTCCGGATGAAGTCCGTAAGGAGATGGAGTTCTTCTTCGCGGATCGGGTCGAAGATGTGCTCGGGCTGATGCTGCCGGGTTTGGTGTTGTTGCCTGCGAAAGCAGCATAAACCGTTAGGCCGTTAATTAACGTGAATGAACGTGAATTAACGGCCTTTTCCTTTTCAGTATGATGGGCGGTATGAGATGGATCGCACTGCTCATGGCTCCGGCACTATTCGGTCAGGATGCCAGAAAATTTCTGGACGACGCGGAGAAGAACCTGCTGAGGCTTAGCACTGAAGCGGCCCAGGCGGACTGGATTCGCGCCAACTTCATCACCTACGACTCCGAGATGCTTTCCGCGGTTGAGGATGAGCGGGCCATCGCGGAAGGCGTGCGGCTGGCCAAAGGCGCCACCAAATTCGATCGAGTAAAGCTCCCGCCGGATATGGCGCGGAAGATGATGCTGCTGAAGCTGGGACTGACGCTGGCGGCGCCGTCGAATGCGGAGGAAAGCGCCGAGGTAACGCGGCTGGCGGCGTCGCTCGAAGGCACCTACGGCAAAGGGAAATATTGCGACGAAAGCAAGAAATGTTTCGACGTCGAAGACGTCACGCGGATCATGGCGAACAGCACCGACCAGAAAGAGCTGCTGGAGGCGTGGACCGGCTGGCACACGATCTCACCGGTAATGCGCAACGATTTCGTGCGGTTTGTCGAGCTGTCGAACAAGGGCGCGCGTGAATTAGGGTTCAAAGACACGGGCGCAATGTGGCGGGCGAAGTATGACATGCCACCCGATGATTTCGCTAAAGAATTAGACCGGCTCTGGGAGCAGGTGCGTCCGCTGTACAACTCGCTGCACGCCTATGTTCGCTGGAAACTGCGCGAAAAATATGGCGACGCGGTTCCTGCAAACGGTCCGATTCCGGCGCACTTGCTGGGAAACGTTTGGTCTCAGGACTGGACCAACATTTACAAGCTGGTGGCTCCGGCGAACGCGGACCCCGGTTATGACCTGACCGAGATCCTGAAATCGCGCAAGACGGACGCGCTGGGGATGGTCCACTATGGTGAGAATTTTTTCCAGTCGCTGGGATTCGCGCCGCTACCGCGGACGTTCTGGGAACGGTCGCTGTTTGTCAAGCCGCGCGATCGCGACGTGGTGTGTCATGCCAGCGCGTGGGATATCGATTTCGTGGAAGATCTGCGGCTGAAGATGTGCATCGACATCACGGGCGAGGATTTTTACACGGTCCATCACGAACTGGGTCACAACTTTTATCAGCGCGCTTACGACAAGCAGCCGTACCTATTCCGGGATAGCGCCAATGACGGATTTCATGAAGCCATCGGCGATACCATCGCGCTGTCGATCACACCGGCGTATCTGGTGAAGCTGGGGTTCATCGTGAAGGAGCCGGATGCGTCGAAGGACATCGGGTTGCTGCTGAACAAGGCGCTGGAAAAGATCGCGTTTCTGCCGTTCGGGTTGCTGATCGATCAATGGCGCTGGAAGGTTTTTTCGGGGGAAATTCCACTGGAGAAGTATAACGAGGCGTGGTGGCAGCTTCGGTTGAAGTACCAAGGTATCGCGCCTCCTTCGGCCCGCAGCGAGGCGTTTTTCGATGCGGGGGCGAAGTATCACGTGCCGGCTAACGTCCCGTACACGCGCTACTTCCTGGCGGATATTTTGCAATTCCAATTTCACCGGTCGCTTTCGCAGATCGCGGGGTGTAAGGAGCCTCTGAATCGGTGTTCCATCTATGGAAATCAGGAGGCGGGGCGACGGCTGAATACCATGCTCGAGATGGGGCTGAGCAAACCCTGGCAGGAAGCCCTTTATTCTCTTACGGGACAGAAGCAGATGGATGCCACCGCAATTCGGGATTATTTCGCTCCGCTGCAGAAGTGGCTGGACGAGCAGAATCGCGGTAAACCGGTCGGCTGGTAGTCTGAAGGTTTTCAGAAGAAAGCATCAAGTCTACCGGCCGTGACGCCTTGCTTCGGCAAGCCCGCCACCTTTCCTTAAGTGATGGACTCCATAACGGGAAATCGATTGACAGGACAGGCCAATTCTGGTAAACCATAATGAATCGGGTTTTTGTAATTCAGGTTTCATCCAGACGAAAGGGGCAAGTCTAATGAGTCGATGGGCGAGTTTGGGCTTTTTGTTTCTGTGCGTTTGCGCGAGTATGTTTGCGCAGACCACTTCGCTAACCGGAACCGTTACCGATCCTTCGGGAGCTGTCATTCCCAATGCGACGATTACAATCGTCAACAGCGAGACCGGCGCGCAACGCGATGCCGTCGCGGACAATCAGGGGCGCTATACAATTTCCCTCGTTACGCCGGGCACCTACAAGCTCACCGCCAAGGCCACCGGATTCACGGATGTGCTGATTGAGAAGGTAGAGCTGCTGGTGAGCCAGCCGGCGACGGTCCCGATCACGTTTTCCAAGGTAGGAAGCACTACCACGACCGTTCAGGTGGAGGCCGCGGCGGCGCAGGTCAATACGACGGACGCGTCGCTCGGCAATGCGATCAACACCAATGAGATTCAGGAAGTGCCGATGTTTGCGCGTAACGTCGCCGGATTGCTGGCGTTGCAGCCGGGTGTGACATCGTTCAGTTCGTTCGGAGCGCAGGCAGTGGGATCTCTTCCCAATTCGCGTGACGGCGCGGTGAACGGAGGCAAGCCCGACCAGGCCAATATTACTCTGGATGGGGCCGATGTCAACGATCAAAACTCGCGCGCGGCCTTCACGTCGGTTTTGCGTGTGACGCTCGATTCAGTGGAAGAATTCCGGAGCACGACGACGAATGGCGACGCGGCCACCGGTCGCGGGTCCGGCGCGGATGTCACGCTGATCACCAAATCCGGCACCAACGCGCTGCACGGGTCGCTGTACGAATACCGGCGCGGGACCGAAACGTCGGCGAATAACTTCTTCAATAATGCGGCCGGCGTCCCGGTAGCTCCCCTGTTGATCAACGTGTTCGGTGGGTCAGTCGGCGGTCCCATCAAGAAGAACCGTTTGTTCTATTTCATGAACTATGAGGGCCGGCGCGACCGCAGTTCAGCTCAAGTGAGCCGCACGGTCCCAACCGAGACCGTCAAGCAGGGAATCGTTCTGTACAAGGACCCAAGCGGCGCGACTCAGCAGGCTGGTCCGGCGCTGCTGAAGCAGCTCGACCCGGGTGGGTTCGGAGTGGATGCGGCCGCGCTGGCGACGCTGAAGGCTTATCCTGTGGGAAACAACCCGTCGGTCGGCGACGGATTGAACACGATCGGTTACCTGTTTAACGCTCCGCAGCCGACCGATCAGAATACGTACATTGCCAAGCTGGATTACAAGCTGGATAACGCGGGAAAACACTCGGTGTATATCCGCGGCAACCTTCAGAACGACTCGACCTATGGAACTCCACAGTTCCCCGGTTTGCCCGCAAACCAGGTATTTCTTGCAAACAGCAAGGGATTGGCTACGGGTTGGACGGCGGTTTTCACTCCGAACCTGGTCAGCACATTCCGCTACGGCTTTACGCGGGCGGGGAATCAACAAACCGGCGTTCTGGCTGGCCCGTATGCATATTTCCGCGGGTATGACACACCGTTTGGAACGACCACCGGACTGACGCACATTATCCCGGTGCACACTATCGGCGATGACCTTTCCTGGAATCATGGCGCACATGACGTCCGGTTCGGCGGAATTGTCCGGCTGATCTCGAACCAGTCGCAAAGCTTCGCCAATTCCTTCAGCCACACGAGCTCGAACCCGTCCTGGCTGACCGGTTCCGGCAACGATCTGACGGGCAGTCTGGCGATCAGCAGCGGCACTCTGAATAGCTTCGAATACACCGCGGCCGCGATCCTTGGCGTGCAAGCGCAGGGCACTGGCCAGTACAACTATCTGGTGAACGGAACCGTCATTCCGCCCGGAGCACCCGTCAGTCGTAACTTCGTCAACCATGAAGGCGAGATGTACGTTCAAGACACCTGGAAGGCGACGCGCAACCTGACCATCACCGGCGGCGTTCGTATTTCGATCCAGCCGGCGGTGTTTGAGGCGAACCTCCAGCAGGCCTCCTCGAATATTCCGATCGCGGACTGGATGGCGGCCCGTGAGAACCTTGCAAATCAGGGGCTGTCTCAAAACGGCGTGCAGCCGATCACCTTCATTCCCGTCAATTCGAGCGGCGGGCGTCCGATGTATCCGCAGCACAACAACTGGGCCCCGCGCCTCGGGCTTGCATACTCTCCCAAGGCGGACAGCGGTTTGTCGAAATGGCTATTCGGCGGACCGGGCAAGACCTCCATCCGCGCGGGAGCCGGAATGTACTACGACGTGATTGGCCAGCCATTGGCGCAGACCTTCAACGCCACGCAGTTCGGTCTTTCCACGAATCTCACGAATCCCCCGAACGTGTTGGGAACCGGGGCTGCTCCTCGGTATTCGTCGTTCTTTACGCCTCCGCTGTCTCTGATCCCGGCGGCGCCGAAAGGCGGGCTGCCGGTGACGTATCCGGACGCGTTTTCGATCACCAACAGCATCGATGACCGGCTGAAGGCTCCTTACACGATGAATCTGGACTTCAGCATCGGCCGCGAATTCGGGCACGGCTTGTTTGCTCAGGTTTCCTACGTGGGCCGGCTCTCGCGGCGCTCGCTGCTCCAGCGCGACTTGGCCGAACCTACCAACATGGTGGATTCGAAGTCCGGGCAGACCTACTTCCAGGCCATGACACAATTGATGACCTTGATGGACACCAATGGCGTGACCGTCCCCAATCTTCCGAAGATTCCGTTCTTTGAAGACCTGTGGGCGACGGCTGCGGGCAGCAATCCGGCGCTCGGCCCGCTGACGGCCACACAGGTGTGGGGTTTGGATTATCGCGGTTATGCGCCGTTAGGCATCAAGGCCAACAGCAACGTGGGCGACGCCACCAATACATTGAATAACGCGGACAACGCGTCGAATTGCAACGTCGGCAAGACGTTGTTCAGCTCGGCTGGCCGCGTGAACTCTATGGCCTGCGGCGTTCAGGGTCCTTGGATGCTGTTCAGTCCGCAGTTCTCCGCGCTTTCGGCATGGAGCTCGCTCGGGAGCGGGTCCTATCACGGAATGCAGCTCACTGTGCGCAAGCGCTTCAGCAACGGTCTTCAGTTCGACGTGAACTACACGTACTCTAAATCCGAGGACTTGGGGTCCGCTCAGGAAAGCGGGAGCAGCACCAGCGCAACGGGCGCGAGCTTTTCGGGCTTGATCCTCAACACGTGGAATCCGAGTCTGGCGAAAGCGGTTTCGAATTACGACACGACGCACCAGATCAATTCTTTCGTGTCCTATCAGCTTCCCTTCGGCCGCGGAATGAAATATGGCTCGAACATGAACCGGATTCTGGATGCGTTCGTCGGCGGGTGGCAGGTCAGCGCCATTTACCGCCAGACGTCGGGCCTGCCGTTCAACACGTCGGACGGCGCGCGCTGGGCCACGAATTGGGAAAACAGCACGTACGGCGAACCCAATGGCCAGCCCATTCCTGAGGTTGTGAGCACGGGGACAGCGATCGGCCAAAAGGGTCCGAATCTCTGGGCGAATCCGGCAGCGGCGTTCGCGGCCTTCCGCGAAGCTTTCGCGGGTGAAGCCGGCGCGCGCAACGTTCTGAGGGGCTCCGGTATTTTCAACATCGATACCGGCGTCTACAAATCGTTCACCATGCCTTACAGCGAACATCACAAACTTCAGTTCCGCTGGGAGGCCTACAACCTGACCAACTCGGTGCGGTTCGATCCGACGACGGCGAGCGCGAACCTGCTCTCCTCGACGACATTTGGCCAGATTCAGCCGACTACTTCGGAGCCGAACGGCTTCACTTTGCCGCGACAGATGCAGTTCGCGCTGCGGTATATGTGGTAGGCTGAAGCGCAGTTTTAAGACTAAGGGACGCGTTTTCGGACGCGTCCCTTTTCTTTTATCTGCGGCCCGAGCGCAATCGCTGTAGGATTAGTTGGGCTTCGGGATCGGGATGGATACGAAGCACAGCTTCAAACTCGGCAATCGCTTCCGGCGCGCGGCCCGGCACCTGGAGCAGCGCATTCCCGAGGTTATAGTGTGCATCGGCCAAGGTGGGCTGAATGCGCGTCGCTTCTTTGAACTGGGCGATGGCTTCGTCCAGGCGGCCGAATTGCAGGAACGCGCTACCGAGATTCGAGTGGGCTTCGGCGTAATCGGGCTTGACGCGGGTGGCTGCTTGAAATTCCGCGATCGCCTGCGGCAGACGGCCTGGGGTTTGCATGAGCGCCATTCCCAGATTGTTGTGGGCTTCGGCGTAATCGGGGCGCAACCGTAGAGCGGTCTGGCATTCTGCGATCGCTTCCTGCGCGCGTCCGGGGACGCGCAGCAATGCGTTTCCTAGATTATTGTGGGCCTCGGCATAGTCCGGGCGCAGACGCATGGCGGAATGGAACTCGGCGATTGCGTCGTTTATTTGTCCGGTCTCCACCAGTACATTGGCAAGGTTGTTGTGAACTTCGACGTAACCGGGCGCGAGGCGGGCTGCTTCCCGATATCGCGCGATCGCGTCCGCTAGTCGGCCGGTGTCGTGAAGGGCGTTCCCTAAGTTGAAGAGAGCTTCAGGGTAATCGGGACGGATCCGGACGGCGGTATCGTATTCGGCAATTGCGTCGGGGATGCGGTCGGGCATGCGCATGAACGCATAGGCGAGATTATTGTGCGACCGCGCGGCTTGCGGAGAGACCCGGATGGCGCTGCTCCAGAGACTGACGCCGTCGTACCAATCGAAGTTGCGCACGTAGGTTCGGGCGCCTAATACAACGCAGATGAGAGCGTTCGAAATGAGGATGGTCCGCCGGTTGGACGTGAGCTTGGTAAGTGCGATCACCACGCACCCGGCGAGTCCGACCGATGCGAGATAGACAAACCGCTCCGCCATGATGCTGCCGATGATCAGCGCGAGATTTGCGGTGGGGGCGAGGGCGACGAAAAAGAATAGTGCGAAAAAGAATAGCGCCCGGTGTTTAGGACGAAAGCGGAAGGCGATCAGGATCGCGCCGGCGCAGATTACGAGCGAGACGATCGATTTGGCGTCTTCCCAAAGTCCTGATCCGAAGATGGGGATGGCGTGGTAGGAATAGTCGGCGGACAAGCTTGCCGGCCAGATGAATAGCCAGAGAAACTTGCCGATCACTTTGACGGCGGTGAGGCGCGCGGTCCAGAATCCCGCGGCGATCAGAGGATTTTCGGAAAAATTGACGAGCAAGTGTGCGTGAGATTCGGCTCGCAAATAGAAGAACGCGGCCAATGGCAGGAGCAGCGCTCCGTACGCGATGGCGCGGCGGCGCCAGGTGGTGCGGTCGGGCCATGCGAGGTCGTAAAGGAGCATCATCGCTGGGAGAATCGCGCCGCTTTCTTTGGAGAAAACCCCAATGGCTTGGGCGCTCGCCAGTGCAGCGATCCATGCCGTGCTCGCGATGCTGGAGGTCGCGCGGACGTAGCACAGCAATCCCGCCAGTACGCCGAAGCCGGCCAGTAGATCGGCGCGGCCCACGATGTTCGTGACGGACTCGGTGAGAAGGGGATGCAGTCCCCAGATGGCGGCGAAGGACAGGGCCAAAAGTGGGTCGCCGAAGATTAAAATGCCGAGCGCGTAAACCAGCGCAACGTTAGCGGCGTGGATCGCGAGATTGATCCAGTGGTAGCCTTCGGGACGTATGCCGTTGCCGAGAACGGCGTAGTTCGCAAGATAAGAGAGCGTGGTAAGAGGCCGGTAGAGTCCTGAGGTCGTGTTGTTGAACCAGTATTGTCCAGTGAAAATCGACTTCACGTTTTGGGGAGTGTCCTGGCGGATGCGCGGGTCCTCCGAAATGATGGGAGCGTTGTCGAACACCAGTCCGGCCTGAAACGAATTGGAATATGCCGCCAGAAGAATGATCCAGAGGAGGGCAATGCGCCACCCGTGGCGTTGCCACATAGGGGTCGCGGAAGGGGTTTGAAGATCTTTTTCGGGGGTGCCGCGCCGTTTCTTCAAAGGCCAGTATAGCGAGTGGCTTCGCGGCGCGCGTGCAACAATGAAAGTAATCCATGACTGGGTCTCAGACGCGTCAGAAGTTTCTCGATTACTTTGCCGAGCGCGGCCATCGCGTGGTGCGCAGCTCATCGCTGGTGCCGGCGAATGATCCGACATTGCTGTTCACCAACGCCGGGATGAATCAGTTCAAGGACGTTTTTCTGGGCCAGGAAAAGCGCGACTACAACCGAGCGGCGACCGCGCAGAAGTGCGTCCGCGCCGGTGGTAAGCACAACGATCTGGATAACGTCGGGTACACGCGGCGTCACCTCACGTTTTTCGAGATGCTGGGGAACTTTTCTTTCGGCGATTACTTCAAGCGCGAGGCGATCGCATACGCCTGGGAGCTGATCACCAAGGATTATGGCCTGCCCAAGGAGCGGCTGTATTTCACCGTGTTCCGCGAGGACGACGACGCGGAAAAACTGTGGCAGGAAGTCACCGGGGTTCCGAAGTCGCGCATTTTCCGGCTGGATGAGAAAGACAATTTTTGGCAAATGGGCGACACCGGGCCGTGCGGGCCGTGCTCGGAGATCTATTACGATATGGGTCCGCACGCTGCGCCGCCGGGACGGGAGCAGGTGGAGTTTCCAGGCGACGCCGGCGACCGTTTTGTCGAGATCTGGAACCTGGTGTTCATGCAGTTCGATCGCGACACATCGGGCAAGCTCACGCCGCTGCCACGGCCATCTATCGATACAGGGATGGGGCTGGATCGTGTGTCGGCGGTCTTGCAAGGTAAGCTTTCGGTCTTCGATACGGACCTAATCCGCCCCATCATCGACAAGGCGGGCGAACTGCTGCGCAAGAGTTACGGTGACGATGAGCGCACGGACGTGGTCCTACGGATCAACGCCGATCATGCGCGCTCGGCGGCGTTTCTGATCAATGACGGCGTGGTGCCGTCGAATGAGGGCCGCGGTTATGTGCTGCGGAAAATCATGCGCAGAGCGATGCGGAATGCGCGCATGATCGGCACCAGCGAGCCCTATTTGTACAAGCTGACTGGATTCGTCGCCGAGCATATGCGCGACGCGTATCCGGAAATGATGGAGAGCGTCCAGCGCGTGGCTCGCGTGGTGAAGGATGAGGAGCATCGCTACGCGACGACGTTCCAGGTGGCTGAGAAATTCTTTCAAGACGAAGCGAAAAACGCGGTTGCCGGAGTCTTGCCGGGCGCGGTGGCGTTCAAGCTGTACGACACGTACGGGCTCGCGCTCGATGAGCAGGAAGAAATGGCTCGCGAATCGGGGCTGGCCATCGATCGCGCCGGGTTCGACGCGGAGATGGAAAAACAACGCACGCGCGCTCGGGCAAGTTGGAAAGGCGCGGAGAAAGCGCAGGTCAATCCGGTTTATCAGTCTCTGCCAAAGACGGAGTTTGTCGGCCGTGAAACGCTGGAATCGCCGGCGACCGTGGTGAGTGTGCTCGATGGAGAAATCGCGCTCGACCGTACGCCGTTCTACGCAGAAGCCGGCGGACAGGTGGGCGACACCGGGGTTTTCGTGGCTCCAGAAACGGGCGAAACGATTGGCGTGGTCGAGAGCGCCTTCGCGCCGGTTCCGGGAAAGACGGTCCATCAGGTGAAGCTGGTTGGTTCTGTGAAGCAGGGCGACAAGGTGATCGCAAAGGTCGATCCGCAATCGCGCCACGCGACGATGCGCAATCACACGGGAACTCATCTGTTGCATGCTGCTTTGCGAACGGTGCTGGGCACGCACGTCAAGCAGGCGGGCAGCGTAGTCGAACCTTCGCGGCTGCGGTTCGATTTTACGCACTACACCGCGATGGACGCCGACGAGCTCGCCGAAGTCGAGCGGCTGATGAATGAAGAGATCCTGGCCAATCGCGAAGTGCATACGGACATCATGGATCTCGATCAGGCGCTGCACACCGGAGCCATGGCGCTTTTCGGAGAAAAATACGGCGACAAGGTGCGCGTCGTGTCCATCGATTCGTTCAGCAAGGAACTGTGCGGCGGCACGCACGTAGGGCGCACGGGCGACATAGGAATCTGCAAGATTGTGTCTGAAGGCTCGATTTCGGCGGGCGTGCGGCGCATCGAGGCAGTTACAGGAGAGGGCGCTTTGAAGCGGTTTCAAAGCGACGAGGCTCAGCTTGCCAGAGTCGCTGGGGCGATTCACGTCGCCGCCCACGACATAGTTGAACAGGTCAGCAAGGTGCTTGAAGAAAAGAAGCAGCTCGAGCATGAGTTGCATCAATTGAAGAACAAGATGGCGCAGGCGCAGGCGGGCGAGCTGGAAAGCCAGGTTCGCGAGATCAAAGGTGTCAAAGTGCTGGCAGCTCGCGTGGAAGGGCTCGATCGTGATCAACTGCGCACGCTGACGGATTCACTGCGTAACAAATGGAAGACGGCGGTGGTGGTGCTCGCGACCGCGCAGGATTCGACTGTCTCGATTGTCAGCGGCGTCACCAAGGATCTGACGTCCAAGGTGCACGCGGGGAAACTCGCTGGAGCCGTGGCGCAGGCCGTCGGTGGAAAAGGCGGCGGACGTCCGGATATGGCGGAAGCCGGCGGCAAAGATCCGTCCGCTTTGGCGGGAGCGCTCGCTGACGTGTACACCTCAGTGGAGGGGATGCTGTAGCGTGGAATCGACCGACGTCGTCATCGTCGGAGCAGGGCCCACCGGGCTCGCCTGCGGGATCGAGCTGAAGCGCCGCGGTGTGAGCGCGGTGCTGCTCGACAAGGGCTGCGTGGTCAATTCGATTTACCAATATCCCACCAATCTGGTTTTCTTCACCACGCCGGAATTGCTCGAGATCGGCGATATTCCGATGACGTCGCTCAATGAGAAGCCGGTGCGGCTGGAAGCGCTGAAGTATTATCGACGCGTGGCCGATCATTACGCGCTGGACGTCCGGCAATACCAGCGTGTCAGCCACATCAGTGGAGACGAAGGAGCGTTCGTCACGCACGCGGTCGATCTTCATGGATGCCCGCGCCAGTATCAATCCAAGAAAGTCATTCTGGCGATGGGATACTACGACGTTCCGAATCTGCTCAATGTGCCGGGCGAGAATCTGGCGAAGGTAATCCACTATTACAAGGAAGCGCATCCGTACTACAATCACGACGTGCTGGTGGTGGGCGCGAAGAATTCGGCCGCGATCGCCGCGCTGGAGCTGCACTGGTATGGAGCTCGCGTCACCGTGGTGCATCGTGGCGAGGGAATCTCCTCTCGCGTGAAGTACTGGATCAAACCGAACATCGAGAACCGAATCAAGAGTGGGGAAATACGCGCGTTTTTCCGATCGAGCGTGGCACGCATTGAGGAGACCGCGGTGGTTTTGAATACGCCGGACGGTGAGCAGACCATCAAAAACGATTTCGTGTTCGCGATGATCGGGTACCAGCCGGATACCGAATTTCTGGCGCAGCATGGGATCCGCTTCGATGCGGAAACCAAGCGGCCCAACACTCATCCCGCTACGCTCGAAAGCGATCGCAAAGGGATGTACCTGGCGGGCGTGCTCGTGGCGGGCATGCATACGAACGAGATTTTTATCGAGAACGGCCGTTTCCACGGAAAAATCATCGCGGAGGCGATCGCAGCGGAGTTGAAATGAATCGACGTACATTCAGCAAGATGGTCCTGGCTACGCCGCTTGCAGCTGCAGCGGCAAAAATCAATTCGAAGTTCGCGGGTGTCATGATCGGCGCACAGACCTACAGTTTTCGCGATCGTCCACTGGACGCGTGCATCGCGGGAATGAAGGAAGCCGGACTCGGCTACGCCGAGCTGTACGACGGCCATATTGAGCCGAAGGATAAAACCATACTCGCTGCGTGGAGAAAGAATCCGCCGCTCGATGAAATGCGCACAATCCGTACGAAATTCAACGATGCGGGAATCGAGCTGTACGCGCTCAATTACAGTTTTAAGGAAGACTGGAGCGATGAAGAGCTCACGCGCGGGTTCGATATCGCCAAGGCGATGGGAGTGAAGTACATCACGGCATCGTCGAACGTATCGACGGCGAAACGGCTGGATCCATTGGCGCAGAAGAATCAGATTTACGTTGCGTTTCACGGACATTCCAGTCACAAGCCCAACGAATTCACGGGGCCGGAGGATTTCGAGGAGGCCCTGCGCGGCAAATCGAAGTACATGGCGATCAATCTGGATATCGGGCATTTCACGGCGGCGGGTTATGATCCAGTCGAGTTTCTACAACAGCATCACGACCGGATCATCACGCTTCATATCAAGGACCGGAAGAAGAACGACGGTCCCAACGTGCCTTTCGGTGAGGGCGACACGGACATCAAAGGTGTCCTGCAGCTTCTGAAAAAGAATCGCTGGCAGATTCCTGCGAACATCGAGTACGAATACAAAGGCGAAGACACGATCGTCGAAATGAAGAAGTGTCTCGCCTATTGCCGCGCGGCGCTGGCATGATGGAGCGCTGCAGCGCGATCGCCACCAGTACGTGGAGCGACGTACTCGACCGCCTGGGAGTCGACGGCGTCATTCATGGGCTCAAGCTGCGAAGCGGCGCAGGCTCAGTTTGTGGCCGAGCGGTAACCGTCAAAGAGAGCGTTGGAGTCTACGACGCGGCGGCGTTTGCTCCGGGCGATTTTCTAGACACCGTACGCCGGGGCACGATCTTGATATTCGACGTCGGCGGTGCGGCTGTCTCGACGTTCGGCGGACTGGCAGCTCTGGCCGCGGTCAAGATGGGGGCGGCGGGAGTTGTGATCGACGGAGCATGTCGCGACCTTACGGAGATTCGGGAATCTGGATTGTGGCTAGCCAGTCTCCATGTCACGCCGAAGTCGGGGAAGGGAAGGATCAAGGTCGAGGCAATCAACGTGTCGATCAAGTTGTGCGGCGTTGAGATTGCTCCGGGCGATTACATCATCGGCGATGAAACCGGAATCGTTCGCGTGCCGGCCGCATCCATCGAGCAGGCGCTGGCGTTCGCGGAGGAGTTGACTCGACGTGACGCTGAGTTTGCGGGCGAGCTTCGCAAGGGTGGCTCATTTCGTGCGACGGCGGCGAGGCTCGGGCACGTGTGACTAACGCAGATCTGATCGTCAAGCAGTTGCTCGAGGCCGGGGTCGAGCGCCTGTTCGGGATGCCGGGCGGCGGGAGCAATGCAGACTTAATCGAAGCGGCGGGAAGCGCAGGGTTGCCGTTCACGCTGGCGCATACCGAGACAGCTTCGGCCTTCATGGCGTCGGCGCAGGCTGAGATCACAGGAAAACCGGGAGCGTGTCTGGCAACGCTGGGTCCGGGGGCGGCGTCGTTGATGAATGGGGTCGCGAACGCATACCTGGAGCGGATTCCACTGATCGTTCTGACCGATTGCCAGAGCGATGCGACTTTCGGCCATCAGAACCTGCCACAACGAGAAATGTTCGCGCCGCTGGTGAAGTGGACCGGGCGGCCGCGCGCGAGCGAAGTCGGCGATGCGCTGCGATGTGCGATCGATGCGTCGATGCGTTTTCCGCAGGGACCGGTTCATCTCGATTTGTCGAGCGATGTGACGGGCGCGGCGGCTGAGAAGGCGGCGGCGAAGAACGCGCTCCATGACTGTCGCGCCTCGAATGACACTGCGGATTCGCTGCTGCAGAGTGCACGCAGGCCGGTATTTCTGCTTGGGCTGGGAGCCCGGCGACCGGAGACTGCGCGTGCCATTCGCGAGGCATGCGAGCGATTCCGGATTCCGGCGCTGGTCACCTACAAGGCCAAGGGAGTCGTGCCAGATCATCATCCGTGGTTTGGCGGCGTACTTACGAATGGAACTCTCGAAGGCGAAATTCTGGAGCGCGCGGACGTGTTCATCGCAGTGGGGCTCGATCCAGTGGAGCTGCTCCCAAAGGCGTGGAAATATCCGCAACCACTGATCGCGATCGGCGAGGGGCGGATCGAGCAGAAGTATTTCACGGTGGCCCACGAGATGGACGGCGATATTGGCGGCCTCGCGCTTCGTGAAGGCGTTTGGGACTCGGATGAGATTGCTCGCATCGCGACGGGGCAACGGCGGCGGATGCGGCCGGCGGGTGATGGGTTGTTACCCCATCGCGTCGCCGAGTTGACCGCGGAAGTGTATGCAGGCGCGCGCATCACCGTAGACGCTGGTGCTCACATGTTCCCGATCATGTCGCTGTGGCCGGCGGAAGAGCCTTGCGGAGTGCTGATCTCGAACGCGCTCTCCAGCATGGGATTCGCGTTGCCTGCCGCGATCGGAGCGGCTCTTCTGGATCGATCGAAACCGGTGGTCGCGTTCACAGGCGATGGCGGATTGCTGATGTGCGTCGCGGAGCTGCGGACCGCGGCTCGTGAGAATCTGCGCGTTCGCGTGATCGTCTTCGACGATCGGGACCTGACGCTTATCCGGATGAAGCAAGTGCAGCGTGGATATCGCACGGATGGCGTATCGATGGGTGAAGTGGATTGGTGCGCGGTTGCGGGTGGACTCGGAGTGCTGGCGCGTGAAGCCGCCGATGAAGCGTCCCTTGCGGCGGCATTGAGCGAGACCGCGCATCATCCCGGGCCGGTGTTAATCGCAGCGAGAATCAATCCTGCAACCTATGTCGAAATCATGCGAGCTTTAAGAGGATGAGCCCACAGAAATCGCCCGAACCCGTTACTCGAAAGCTCGCCGGAGTACTGGCGGCGACTTCGTATCGCGATCTGCCTGCGCCAGTGATTGAGGAGGCGAAGCGCGCGGTGCTGGATTGGCTCGGGTCGGCCATGGCTGGATCGATGGAGGCCCCTGCCCGAATGGCGCAACACGTGGTGGCGGGGCTGGGGCGATCCGACGAAGCTGCCATCTTCAGCGCGGGGCGCGGATCGGCTGCGGGGGCGGCGCTGGCGAACGGAGTCTCGTCGCATATTTTGGAATTCGACGACGTCCACAAAGGATCGACGCTGCATCCGGCGGCGCCCGTGATTCCTGCGGCGCTGGCGGTCGCGGAACGAGAACATTCCGATGGACGATCGTTTCTGCTCTCGGTGGTGGTGGGATATGAAGCGGCCCTGCGCGTGGGTGAGGCGGTGAACCCGAGTCATTATTATTTCTGGCATCCGACCGGAACCGCGGCGACGTTCGGTGCGGCTGCGGCGGCGGGATCGCTGCTCAAGCTTTCGGCAAAGCAGATGGTGGACGCGCTGGGGACTGCGGGGACTCAAGCCGCCGGACTATGGGAGTTCAACGCTGACGGAGCGATGAGCAAGCATCTGCATCCGGGCAAGGCGGCGTTCAACGGAGTATTGGCGGCAGACCTGGCGCGCGCCGGATTCACGGGCGCGAGCCATATTCTCGAAGGCGAACGCGGGTTCTTCCGTGCGATGAGCACGTCGCACGACGCTTCCCGCATCACGGACGGTTTAGGCGAACATTGGAGGATCGTCGAGAATTGCTACAAGATGCATTCGTGCTGCGGCCACACGCATACGGCGATCGACGTCGCGCTCGATCTGCGGTGCGACGCGGAGATTGCGGCGATTGATATTGAGTTGTATGGTCCCGGCTACGAAATCGTCAAGGAGATGAATCCGCGGACGCCGTATCAGGCGAAATTCAGCATCGCGTATTGCGTGGCAGCCGCACTGGCTGAGGGGCGCGTTGGACTGGAACAATTCGCGGCGGATCGCTTCACCGCGAATGGCGTGCGCGATCCGGCGATCGCGCGCCTGCTCGCGAAAACGCGCGTCATCGTGGCCGACGATTTGACGGCGAAGTATCCGGCGGCATGGCCGGCTCGGGTCGCGGTAAAACTCGCGGATGGAACCGTGCTCCGTGGAACGAGCGACTATCCGCGGGGGAATCCGGAAAACCCCGTCTCCACCGAAGGATTGGAACAGAAATTCTTTTCGCTGGTCGCGCCGCGCTTCGGAGATGGCGTCGCTCGGCGGGCGATCGAAAGAATTCGCACCATCGAAACGTGTGGCGACATGTTTTCTGCTATGGTACCCGCATGAGCGGCCGTTGCTATGAAGATTTTGAAGTTGCGATGGTGATCAGGCATCCGCTGGGCCGCACCATCAGCTCGACTGACAACACCTGGTTTACGCTGTTGGCGGTCAACACGAATCCGATTCATTTTGACGCGCACTACGCCTCGCAAACGGAATTCGGAAAGCCGCTGGTGAATTCGACGCTGACGCTCGCCGTCGTGACAGGATTGTCGGTCGCTGACGTTTCGCAATACGCCGTGAATCTGGGCTGGGACGAAGTGCGGATGCCCGCGCCCGTGTTTGAAGGCGACACGATTTACGCGCTGACCGAAGTGTTGAGCCGCCGCGAATCCAAATCGCGGCCGAACATGGGACTGGTGGAGATCAAGACCACGGGGTTCAAGCAGGATGGGTCCGTAGTGATGACGTTCCGGCGGACTATTTTGGTTTACAAGCGCGGACACACGCCGGAGCTGCCGCTGCCGGTTATGGAGAAATGAGATGAGTACGATCCCCGTTTCTGTTGAATCGATGAAGCGCGTGGAGCGTGTGCAGCCGAAGTCTGCACGAAAGTTCGCGGTTCATAGTCCGATCGATGGAGCCGCATTCGCGGAGGTCGCGGATTGCAGAGCGGAAGAAGCGCGCCGCGCTTCGGATCGGGCGGCTTCAGGGTTCGCAGCATGGAAGGAGACGACCGCCTATGAACGTTCAGCGATCTTGCGACGCTGGCTTACGCTGATGCAGGCGAACGAGCCGGAAATGGCGCGGATCATGGCTTTGGAGATGGGCAAGCCGGTGACGGAAGGGCTCGGCGAGATGCGCTACGCGGAGAGTTTCGTCGAGTGGTACGCCGAGGAAGCCAAGCGGGTTTATGGCGAGACTGTGCCCAGCCAGTTCGCGCACAAACGCGCGCTGGTGCTGAAGCAGCCCTCGGGCGTGGTGTATGCGATCACGCCGTGGAATTTTCCGTACGCGACCGTGACGCGAAAAATCGCGCCGGCGTTGGCAGCGGGATGCTCGGTGATTCTGAAGCCGGCCGAACAGACTCCGGTTTCGGCCCTGTACCTGGGCGCGCTGTGGGAAGAAGCGGGCGGGCCGGCGGACGTGTTGCAGGTACTCACGGCGCTCGATCCGGTGCCGGTTTCGGATGTGCTGATCGACGATCCGCGCGTGCGCGTGTTGACCTTCACCGGATCCACCGAAGTGGGGATGCATTTATATGCGCGCTGCGCGAAAACGATGAAGCGGCTCGCGCTGGAGTTAGGAGGCCACGCGCCGTTCCTGGTCTTCGCGGACGCTGATCTGGATGCCGCCGTTCGCGAAGTGGCCGTCTGCAAGTTCCGTAATGCCGGGCAGACGTGTGTATGCGTGAACCGGATTTATGTGCATCAAGACATCGCAGCGGAATTTGCAGATCGGCTGGCTCGCAAAGCTGCGTCGCTGCGCGTGGGCGATCCGATGGACCCGGCGACTGAGATCGGCCCGCTGGTGAATGCACAGGGTCTTGAAAAAGTTCAGGCGCACGTTTCCGATGCGATCGGAAAAGGCGCTCGCGCAGCGATCGGAGGGCGCGCGCTGCACGGTTTGTATTTCGAACCGACCGTACTCACGGGGATCAAGCCCGACATGCTGCTGATGCGCGAAGAGACCTTCGGCCCCGTGGCGCCGCTGATCAGTTTTTCGACCGATGCGGAAGCGGTGCGGCTCGCTAATGCGACGCCCTACGGGCTGGCATCCTATTTGTGGACGCGCGACCTGGGCCGCGCGATGCGCGTCGGCGAAGCGCTGGAATATGGAATCGTCGGCGTCAACGATGGCGTGCCCTCCACGGCGCAGGCTCCCTTCGGAGGTCGCAAGAATTCCGGGATCGGGCGCGAGGGCGGACGCTGGGGAATGGACGAATTTCTGGACGTGAAGCATTTGTCCATTGCCTTGCCCTAAACCATTACTTGATTTCCGTGAGCCGCGCTCCAACCGGCTGTTCCAGCACAAACTGGGCTGAGCCCAGGTCGGTCGGATTAAATTTCATCGACACCACGGTCATGGTCACCTCGTATCCGTCCTTGGGCCTGCGAATCACGATTTCCGAGGGAAACCTGATGCCTTCGTAGTCCTTCCAATCCGCATAGCGCGTCTCGCTGATGATTTCGCCGGCTGCGTCGACGGTCTTTTGTCTGGAGATTTCCAGGGTGTAACGATCGAAGTAGACGGCCCGCACGAGATGTAGTTCGCCCTGCTCCTCGCGGATGATGTGAAGGATATATTCGGCCTTGCTTTCATCCGTCTCTTCTTCGATAAGCGTGCGGTCGGATGGCCGCGTCGGCTCCACGATCAGCGAGGTTAGAAACGCGCTAGGACGCAGATTCTCAAATTTGTTTTTCGAACTTGGAGGAGCGTTGTTGTCGCCGACGTAGAAAGCATCTCTGCTGGGGATGTAAACGCGAAAGTTATTCCCGCTGGAGAGCATGTCGAAAATCGTTTTTGCGTGAACTATAGGATCGAGCCCAATGACGCGGATGTCATCGGGCTTGCGGAACAGGAGGTAGGCGCGGATGGTAGCGTAGTCGGTCAATTCGCCGCCGTAGAGCGAGCCCACCGACGGGGCCATATCGGCCCGCAGATTGAAGGATTGAATCGGATCGGCAATGCGATGGATGCGCGCGATCAGCTCGTCCTTCGTGGCGGTCAGCAGCGGGCGATTCTGCACCTTGCCGGGTGGCGGAATAACCCGGTGGTGTACGAAGCACGCCGGCAATCCGAGCGCGGCGAGGAACACCATCGCTGATCTTCGGGTGTTAATCACCCGACGTGCGCTCGACATGTCCTCCGAACTGGTAACGCATGGCGGAAAGAAGTTTATTGGCGAAATCGGCTTCGCCTCGCGATGTGAAGCGGTCGAACAACGCCGTGGTGAGAACGGGAGCGGGAGCCGACTCTTCAATCGCGGCCAGGATGGTCCAGCGCCCTTCGCCCGAATCGGAAACGCGTCCCGAGAATTTTTCGAGATTGGGAGTCTCGAAAAGGGCGATCGCCGTCAGATCCAGCAGCCACGACGCAACCACGCTGCCGCGGCGCCAGACCTCGGCGATGTCGGCGAGATTGAAGTCGTACTGATAGTGCTCGGGATCGCGCAGCGGCGCGGTTTCGGCGTCCACCATGCGATCCTTTTTTCCGGCATTGGCATGCTTCAGGATGTTCATCCCTTCGGCGTATGCGGCCATCAAGCCGTATTCGATTCCATTGTGAACCATCTTGACGAAATGTCCGCCGCCTGCGGGTCCGCAATGCAGATAACCCAGCTCGGACGTGCCGCCCGCGTTTTCACGGCCGGGGGTGCGGGGAGCATCGCCGCGGCCGGGCGCAAGCGTCTTGAAGATGGGGTCGAGATGCTGGACGACATCCTGCGGGCCGCCGATCATCTGGCAGTATCCGCGATCCAGTCCCCAGACTCCGCCGCTGGTTCCCACGTCGACGTACTGTATTCCGCGCGATTGCAGTTCCTTGGCGCGGCGGATGTCGTCGATGTAATACGAATTCCCTCCGTCGATGACGATATCGCCGGATTGCAGCAGCGGTGCGAGGTCGTGCAAAGTCGCATCGACGGCCGCCGCCGGAACCATCAGCCAGATGGCGCGAGGTTTCTCCAGCTTTGCGACGAACTCCTGAAGCGCCGGCGCTCCTGTCGCGCCTTCGCCGGCCAATTGCTGAACGCTCGCGGCACTGCGATCGAAGACCACGCATTTGTGGCCGCCGCGCATCAGCCGTCGAACCATATTGGCGCCCATCCGGCCCAATCCAATCATTCCAAGTTGCATCCCACCACGATAGCGAATCGCAGCCCTCCGGCGCGACGAGTCTTCCCACGCGCGGCTTTAGCCACGCACGTTGTCGCGGAGCGGAAACTCCACGCGAGCTCAGTCAGCGGTAGCGACCGGGGCCTGACTCTTTCAGTCTCTCAAGGCCACGCTCTCCCACGCGTGGTACCAATCGAGGCACTCGCGGCGCAATGCAGCCGCAGAGCCTTCCCCCCGGTCGCGATCGCTCGAAAGCGCTATCTGCAGGGAGTGTGATACCATCCGGATTGAGTCCGCGCAACACCTCGCGGAGAGGTGGCTGAGTGGTCGAAAGCAGCGGTTTGCTAAACCGTCGTAGGGTCAAAAGCTCTACCGGGGGTTCGAATCCCCCCCTCTCCGCCATCCGTGTGGCGACCTTTTTCAGCTCACCGCTTTGCGCTGGAACCGGTTCAGTCACACGAAAATCAGCACCACATCGATCGCCGCCAAAACCGCGATCAGCCGTTGTCCTCAGTTAACTCGTCCATATCCTCACACGCGCGCCGGATGATTTTTCGCACCTGCTCCTCGCGCTTGGAATTTCCTTCCGCCCAGCTCGCTGCCCGCAAAGCCGACTTGATAAAGGATTTCATGTTCGACGCGCTCAGCAAGATCGCTCGCGGCCCCATGTTCTGAGCCCAGTCGCCCCAGGAATTGGCGCGCTCCCAGATGCGATGCACCGCCTCCGGATCGCGAGCCAGCTCCGCACGCCCGGCATCGGTGATCGAGTAGACGCGGCGGCCGTCTTTCTTTTCGGATTCGATGAGGCCTTCGTCCTCCAGAAGCTGTAGCGTGGGATACACAGTTCCAGCACTCGCGCGATACAGTCCTCCGGAGCGCTCCTGCATCTCCTTCATAAGCTGATAACCGTGTTTCCGACCTTCGTCGAGCAGTGAGAGGAGAGCCAGGCGCACTTCACCGTTTTCGAAGAAGCGGCTATGTTTTCCTAGTGATACACCAAACCCGAGCGCGTCTTCCAGGTCCTGCCAACCCCGGCTCCATCCCCGGTCCCGATGGTAAGATCCACCCCAAAAGAATCTATCTTTCATATATCGTACGATATATATTGAAACTTTCTCTTTCGCGTGTCAAGAGGGGTCCAATCTTTTTTTTCACTAGTCCGTTAACCAGCGGGTTACACTATAGCTGAGCACGCCATAATGGAAGAAAACACACCGCTGACGCCCGCCGTTTTTCAGGTTCTCCTCTCGCTGGCTGACTCAGACAAGCACGGCTACGCGATCCTTAAGGATGTGGAAGAGCAGAGCGCTGGAGAAGTGCAGCTCTCCACCGGCACGCTGTATGCGATCATCAAGCGGCTGCTTGCCGAAGGATCCATCGTCGAGTGCCGCAAGCGCCCGCCCAACGATGATGACGATCAGCGCCGGCGCTATTACAGCCTGACTCCGCAAGGGCGATCTATCGCGGCAGCGGAAGCCGAGCGCATGGAGAAACTCCTGGCCCGCGCCCGCGACGTGAAATTGATCCGGCGTCTCCGCCCGGCATAACGCCATGCGCGAGCCGTTCTCAGATCGAGCCTATCGCGCGCTCCTGCGCTTTTTCCCGTTCGATTTCCGAGGCGATTTCGGACCGGAGATGGAAGAGGTTTTCCGCGAGCAGCGCACTGCGGCCGTGCGTCGCGCAGGTTTGGCAGCGCTGTTCAATCTGTGGTGGGAGACTGCTCTCGATATCGTCCGGACCGCGCCTGCCGAGCATTTTGCGATCCTGCGCCAGGATGTCCGCCATGCGCTGCGCGTGATGAAACGCGAGCTCGGCTATGTGGCCCTCTCGATCCTGGTGCTGGGCTTGGGGATCGGCGCCAGCACCGCGCTGTTCAGTGTGATTCACGCCATCCTCATCCGCCCCCTTCCCTATGCGAACGGCAGCGGGCTGGTGGTGGTCCGGCAGCTCACGCCGCGCGGCGGCCTGCCCGAGATGAGTTTCTCCGTCGCGGAAATCGAGGATTTCCGCAGCCAGAGCCGGACACTCGCTGCGCTGGCCGAATATCACTCGATGAGTTTCATGCTGCTCGATCCGGACAAAACCGAACGCGTTCGAACCGGCGTGGTCTCCGCGGATTTCTTCGATATTTTCGGCGTCAAGCCAGTGCGCGGGCGCGGATTCATACGCGCCGACGATCAGCCCGGCGCCCCGGCCGTACTGCTGATGAGCTACGAGTATTGGCAGAAGCGCGGAGCCGATCCCGCGATTGTGGGCAAAGCCGTGCGCATGAACGATCGCGAACACATCGTCATCGGCGTGCTGCCGCCCATGCCACAATTTCCCGATGAGAACGACGTCTTCATGACTACGTCGTCGTGTCCGTTCCGCTCGGCTCCCGCCTTCATCAAGAATCGCGGGTCGAGAATGATGCTCGCGTTCGGGTTGCTCAAACCCGGCGTCACGCTGGAGGAAGCGCGCGCGGACATGGCCCGGATCGCCGCTGGAAATCTTCGCGATCATCCCGAAGTCTACCCGCAGGACATAGGATACACAGCCGATTCAGTGTTCCTACGCGACCAGCTCACGCTTCGCGCGAAGCCCATGCTGTGGCTGTTGATGGGCGCGTCGCTTCTGGTTCTGTTGATCGCGTGCGCCAACGTCGCGAATCTCACCCTGGCGCGAGTGGGCCGCCGCGAGCATGAACTCATTGTTCGATCCGCGATGGGCGCGGCACGTGCTCGTCTACTGCGCCAGTTCCTCACGGAGCACATGCTGATGGCTACCCTCGCGGCGGCGGCGGGAATCACACTCACTTGGCTCGGCATGCACGTCCTTACCGATTTCGCGGCGCGCCTTACGCCCCGGGCTCGCGAGATCGCGCTGGATCGATCGGTACTGTTGTTCGCAGTACTGCTGGCCATGGCGACCAGCGTGGTGTTTGGATCGATCTGCACGCTCGCTCCGCGGCGCAATCTGGTTTCGGGACTCAGCGATTCCGCCGGTCCGCGCCGCGCCCGCGTTCGCAGCGCGTTGGTGGTCTGCCAGGTGGCTTTGTCATTCGTGCTGCTGGCGGGCGCGGGCCTGCTGACGCGCAGCATGATCAATCTTCAGCGCGTGGATGCCGGCGTGGTCGCTCAGAACCGCCTGGCCGTTTCCATAAACCTGAGTTGGTCGCGGCCGTTGAAGGAGCAGCGCGCGATCGCGGACCACGTGCTGGCCACGCTGCGCGCGCAACCGGATGTGCTCTCCGCCGCGCTGGCTTCGAGCTTTCCTTTCGATCCCCAGGCAGTCGCGTACGGGCCTTGGGAATACCAATTCCAGATCGGGAATGGCCACGAAAACAGAGTCGCCGCGGTGCGTATGGTGACGCCGGGTTACTTCGAGACGCTCGGTATGCCGCTTCTCCGCGGGCGCGCATTTTCCGATGCCGACGGCGAAAAAACAGCGCCGGTGGCGATCGTGAGCCAGACGCTGGTGCAACGATATTGGGCCGGCCGCGATCCGATCGGAGAAACGATTTCGGCTGAAAACGGCCGCCGGATCACCATCGTGGGCATTGCCGGCGATGTGAAGGAATTCGGGCCGGCGCGGAATTCGCCGGATGAACTGTATCTCCCCGCTGTGCAGCATGGCGCGCCCGTAATGGCGGCGCTGGTCCGTTCAACCGCGGATCCGGCGGCTGCCGCGGCATCCGTCCGGCGCGCGATTCGCGGCGTTGATCCGGAGATTGCCGTCAACGAAATCACCACTCTCGAAGAAGCGCGGGGCGACTCCATTCGGGTAAACCGGCTCACCACGGACTTGCTCGGACTCTTCGCGGCCATCGCCCTGGCGATCGCCGTGAGCGGAGTGGGGGGCATTCTCGCGCTCTCCGTGGCCCGGCGCGGGCGCGAGATCGCGATCCGGATGGCGGTTGGTGCACAACCGCGAGCGGTGCTGCGCATGATCGTGTTTCAGGGGATGGCGCAAGTGCTGGTGGGGCTCGCTATCGGCCTCGCAGGCGCGCTGTTTCTGACCGGAGCGCTGCGCGAGTTGCTGTTCCAAATCACGCCTACCGATCCCGCGACACTAGCCGGTGTTTCGCTTGTGCTGGTCGCCACCGCGCTGGCTGCATGCTTAATCCCTGCCCGGCGGGCGACGCGAATCGAACCGTCGTCCGCGTTGCGCTGCGAGTAGTCACGAGCCCGTCGGTGACATAACGTTAGTACGCGCTCCGTGACTGTCGCGCCTCAAACCTTAAGGCTGGACGAATCGATAGTATCTGCCCATCCAATATGCGTGGAGATAGTCCGCGGCGCCGGTTTCATCCTCGCGCCATAGTTTCAATTCGGTCCAGTGCTCGCCATCCTTAGATAGGTAAGCTCCACCCGGTCCACCGGCGATTACGCCTCGTGCAGTGGTGATCTTCCAGGTTGCGACCGGAATCCGCCATCCCTCGAAACTCGTCGGCAGACCACTTTCCATCAGCTCGAAGATCGGCTTCTCTTCGGCTGCGCGCCAGGACATCCCGCCGTCGCGACTTACAAACACGCCGCGATCCGTTTCCGCGAATACCACGAACGTGCGTTCCTTCGAAACGGCCAGCCGCAACACTTTTGCGCCGAGCAATCCCCAACTCACATCCACCCACGTCTTCATGCCGTCGCGAGTCATGTATGCGTGACCCGTTGCATCGCTGAACCAAGCCACCATCGGATCGTCGCACGCAAACTGGATCGACATCACCGCCGGCTTCAGCCATCCGTCCGTCGCATACGGATTCCCCTTCCACGCATATTCGTTGTCGAGCGGACGTCGGTCGATCGGCACCGGCTTCACCGCCTGCGTCGCTCCGCCGCGATCCGGGAACGGGCTGATCTCGATATCTTTTCGAATCGAATTCATCACTGGGCGTAACACGCGATCGAGCGGATAGCGTTGCAACGTCTCGACGGAGAGCACCAGCGACTCATCTGCGTGCGCAAGCTTCGCGCGATCCGGCGTCAGCGCCACCGTCATGAACGTGTACAGCGAATTTCCTTCCATCCAATTCAGGTCCCACAAGTCACCGAGCCAGCGTTGATAAATCGCCAGCAGCTTAGGATCTTTTTCATACACGATCACGTTGAACAGCGCCTCATAGGCCTGTCCTTCGCTGCTGTGATTCACTTTGGCGATGCGTTCCGGCGAATATGGCCGCGTGTCGCGCTCGATTTCGGGATTCCCCGCGAATCGCGCGACCACCTTGCGGTATTCATCCATGTAGCGCTGCTTTCCGGTGATGTGATGCGCGATCAACAGATCCGGCAGCACCATCAGCGATGCACGCAACGGCGGCTGCCATGGCGGTCCGTGAACGTATCGCTTGATCTCAGAATCGCCGCCGTTCAGATAATATTGATCGCGCGACGGATCGGGATCAATCCCTACGTGGCCGTACTGCGTGACCTCTCCATTCAGGTCGATGATGCGGTAATGATTGTCGAGCAAGTGCGTCATGAGCCGGTCGACGTCGAACGCGATCATTTTCTTCTGTTCCGCATCGGCTGCCAGATCGAAGTAGATCGCATAGCCATACAGCACCGCATTGAAATTGTCGACGCTTACGTCGCTATAGAAACGATAGTTCGCGTAAGTGCCTTGCCCCTGATGCCAATGTTTGGAGTCGGCGCCGCCGCGCTCGAATCCTTCGACAGGGCCGTGCCCCTTGATGTATCCACGCGCGAGCAATCCCGGCTTGCCTGTCACTTCCTGTAACCGGCGCAACCCGGCGAGCAGATCTCCGCCGTGTTTTCGAACCGCCGGATCCTTGGTCACGGCGTACTGATAGGCGACGCCCGCCAGATACCGGCCGGTCCACACGCCGGCATGAATCACGTTGCCGGGATCGTCGACCGTGTGCGGAACCGCGTCGCTGGCCGGCACGATCGAGACATACAATCCGTCGACCAAATGTTTCTCGATCAAATTGCGCTGCAGGATCTTCGCCTTCTGCTGCATGTCCTGAGCCTGCAGGCAGCCCAGTGCGGCGATCATCAATATCAATTCGCGCTTATTCATGTTCATTGACGGCCAAGCACAAATATACACAGTTTGCGTGATAAGCTTCCCGCATGGGGAAATCGCTGGGACTCGCGGCGTTGCTTCTTTCTGTGACCGCAACAGCGCAAGTGAAATTCGTCCTCGTCGGCGACTCGACAGTCGCGATCAACAATGGATGGGGGCCCGGTTTCTGCGCGCTGGCCACCGCGGACGCTCAGTGCGTCAACCTGGCGAAGAACGGCCGCAGTTCTTCGAGCTATCGTGCCGAAGGTTCTTGGGCGCAGGCTCTGGAAGAGATGAAGGGCGAGCGCGAGACTTACGTTCTGATCCAGTTCGGACATAACGATCAGCCCGGCAAACCGGAGCGGTCCACCGATCTCGCCAGCGAATTTCCCGCCAATATGCGGCGCTACGTGGAAGAGGTCAGGGCTGCCGGCGCGCATCCCGTGCTCATCACTCCGCTGACCCGCCGTGTGTTTCGCGATGGCGAATTGAAAAACGACCTCGCGCCGTGGTCGGACGCCGTGAAAAAGGTCTCTCATGAAACCGGCGCTCCGGTGCTCGACTTAAACACGGAGAGTGCTGCCGCCGTGCAGAAGATGGGTCCCGCCGAAGCCAACACACTGGCGACCGCCCCGCCACCGCCGGGAATCGCCGTGGCCGCCTCGGGCCCCAACTCCCCTAACGCACCCAAAGCGGGAGACTCTTCGTTCGACTACACGCACCTCGGTCCGAAAGGTTCCGATTATTTTGGACACATGGTTGCGCGCGAGCTGATTCAGGCAATTCCCACCCTTCATTCCGCTCTAAGATAAAACATGACCCAAGCCGAGCGCGAGTACGCCGCCGTTTATCTCGAAAGAACCAAAGCCAAGCTTCTGGCGACCACCTCGTCCTTAACCGAAACGCAATGGCGGTTCAAGCCCGCGCCCGAACAATGGAGCCCCGCTGAATGCATCGAGCACATTGCTCTGGTCGAGGTTTTTCTCCTCGAAACGATTCACAAGCTGGTCGCGGGTCCTCCCGCGCCGCAGGATGTCCTGACGCAATGCGCCGGTAAGGAAGTTGTGATCGAAAAGAAGGTTCCGGACCGCGCCGTCAAAGTGCAAGCTCCCGAGCGCGTACGCCCCACCAATCGATTCGCCAATTCCGCGGACCTGATCGCTCACTTCAGCGCCACGCGCGATCGCACCATCGAGTATGCCCGGACGACTCCCGATCCTCTGCGCGAGCGAACTTTTCCGCACTTTGTATTCGGACCTCTAGATGGTTATCAGTGGCTGATTTTTCTCGCCGCGCACGGCGAGCGTCACTTGAATCAACTAATGGAAGTCACGGCGGCGGAAGCGAACTTCCGGCAAGCCGGAACTGTGCGCGGATAAGCAGCCACACTTTTTCCCACGCGGGAACCCGGATGCGCCGCCGTAGCACGTCGTAATCCGACGCGACGATCCGGTCGAGCAGCCGCGAATAAATCAAAATGAGCGCGCGCAGTGACGGCTGGCTCGCCGGTTGAACCATCGCTGTCAACGGAGCCGATTGATAGTAGTAGTCGCGCGCCCGCCGCGCTTCGAACTCCATCATCGCCAGGAACTCCTCGCGCGGCTCGAAGGTGTTCGGAGAAACGTCGAAGCGCTTGAAATCCTCGGCGGGAAGGTACACGCGGCCTTTCTCGGAATCCTCGCGTACGTCGCGCAGGATGTTGGTGAGCTGAAAGGCGATCCCGCACTTTTCCGCCAGCTTTAAAGCGTCCTTTGAGTCGAACCCGAAAATGTGAACGATGGTCAGCCCGACAACACTGGCCACGTGATAGCAGTAGTCGTAGAGTTCCTCGAAGGTCTGAATCCGCCGCGGTTCCAGATCGGAGCTGACGCCGTCGATCATGTCGAAGAAATATTCATGAGGGATACGATAGCGCTTCACTGCGTCGATAAACGCGGGCCAAACGGCGTGATCGGGAACCAGGCCGGCCAGCGCCAGTTCCAGATCCTGGCGCCACTGACGGATCGCCGTCGAACGATCCGCGATGCCCTCGTCATCGCTTAGATCGTCGCAGTAACGCATAAATGCATAGATCGCGCACATGGCCCGCCGCTGCGGCCGCGATAACAGCAGAAAGGAATAGTAAAAATTCTTGGCTTGTCTGCGTGCGACGCGAGCGCACCACGCGTAGGAATCGTCGACGTTCATGCCGCCCGTGAAAACGCCCGGCGCCGCAGCGCGCTCAGGAGCAATCCGACGCGCTCGACTTTCGAAATTGCGGGGCGCGCAGAGAGAACGTTGTAATCCAGCCGCTCGATTTTTTCCAGAACCTTGAGCCCTCCGCGGCTGAACAGTTCCAGGTCGATGGCCAGCCGGCGGTCGACGCGATCCGCCAGCGGCAGTCCCTTGAGAAACAGCCCGCGTGCGACCTCCACCGCATCCTTCATCACCGCGCGGAACCGATGGTCAAAGCGGCGCTCGGCGATCGCGTCCACCGGACAATCGTGCTTCTCGAACAAATCGAGCGGCAGGTAGACGCGATCCTTTTGCCAGTCGACCGTCACGTCCTGCCAGAAATTGGCGAGTTGTAATGCCGTGCATGTGGCATCCGAGAGTTCCTGGCGTACCGCGTCGCGATACCCGCACAGTCCCAGCACCAGCCGTCCCACCGGGTTCGCGGAATACCTGCAATACTCGAAAACTTCCTCGAAATTGCGATAGCGCGTGACCGTTTGATCCCGCTCGAACGCCGTGATCAAATCGTCGAACGGCTCCATCGGCAGCCGATGCCTGGTTACGGTCCCTTGCAGAGCCACAAATACCGGATGCGTCGCTTCGGTCGAGTGCAGTTCCTGCCGCCACCAGGCGAGCAATCGAAGACTTTCCGCGGTGTCGCCGATCTCGTCACCCAGATCGTCCGCCCAGCGGCAGAATGCATACACGTTATAGAAATCCTGATGCAGGCGTTTCGGCAGCAGAAAACTGACCACGTGAAAATTTTCGTAGTGACTGGTGGCGAGCCAACGCGTATAGTCGAGCGATTCCGCCAGCGTCCATTGGCGCTGCGCTCCCGGCGAATTCAGAAATTCAAGAACATGCGGCGCCACGGCGATTAAGGAATAATCGCAGTCTTCAGGTGCCCGTTGTGGCTCATCAGGTGTTGCATCACCTCGAGCAGATTGGCCAGCGGTTCCACACGATTGACCAGATCCTTCGCCGAAACGCAACCGCGTTCCACGATTTCCAGAGCCTTGCGGATCAGCGCCGGCGTGTGATGAAAACTGGCTTTGCAGGTCAGCTCGGAATAGTGCAGCAGGTTCGTGTCGAGACGAATCTCGGTGCCGCTCGGGCAGCCGCCAAAAAAGTTCACGACGCCGCCGCGGCGCAGCAGCTTGATGGCGAGCTGCCAGACCTCCGGCAACCCCACCGCTTCAATCACCACGTCCGCGCCGCGTCCACCGGTCATCTCGCGCACCGGTCCCAGGACGTCAGCACCGTCGCTGTTCACCACGGTTTCATCGGCGCCCATGCTCTTGGCACGGTCGAGCTGCGTCTGCCGCCGCCCGATCGCGATCACCCTGGCGTTGTACACCGCCTTCGCCATGCGCACGAACATCATGCCGATGGGACCCAGTCCGATCACCGCGATGGTGTCTCCCGCGCGCAGGCCCGTTTCCTCCAGCCCGCGCAGCACGCACGCCAGTGGCTCCACCAACGCGGCGTCCTGATAGGTGACGTGCTCCGGAACCTCGTACATATTCTTTTTGACGATCCGTTCCGGAATGCGGATAAATTCGGCGTACGCGCCGTTATTGAAGAGCAGATCCTCGCACAGATTATCCTGCCCACGCTGGCAGAAGAAACATTGTCCGCACGGAGCGGAATTCGCCGCTACCACGCGCTGGCCGATTTTGAAGCCGTCCACTTCCGAACCCATCTTGACGATGTCGCCGGCCAACTCATGTCCGAACAAAGCCGGCGGCACGATCATCCGCGCGTGATAGCCGCGTCGAAAGACTTTTACGTCGGTTCCGCAAGTGAGCGCCGCACGCACGCGCACCAGCACGTCACCTTTGCCGATCCTCGGCACGTCGACTGTCTCGATCTGCAGGTGTTCCTTACCGTACAACACTGCAGCGGTCATGTGCTGACTCAATTCAGTCCTCACCTATCGCGGGTCCCTCGTGTATCCTCTGGGGCTTAACTACTATCTTCAACGATTGTTCATCCGGATGCAATGCGAGCTCGATTCCCTCATGAATCCGGTTGAGCGGAAACCGGTGGGAGATCAGGTGCTCCACCGGCAGAGCCCCGCTAAATACAAGATTCGCGGACTCTTTTTGCAAATCGACCGACGCGCTGTACGACCCCAGCAACACGCGCTCGCCCATGCATACGTCCGCTCCCGAAACCTCGATCCGTTCCTGGTGCGAGGTCTGGGCGAACAGCAAAATCCGGGCGCCGGGCCGCGACGCGGCCACCGCCTGCTCCACGATCCCTTTGGCCGATGCCGCGATGATCGCCAGATCCGCGCCGCGTCCGCCGGTCATCGCGCGCACCCGCTTGTCGATTTCAGGATCGCGGGGGTCGAACGCCGCCTCCGCGCCGAATCTCAGCGCCAGTGCGCGGCGGCTCGGCATGGTATCGGTCGCGACGATCCGGGCTCCGCTGCGCGCCACGATCATGGTGAAAATCAACCCGATCGGCCCCTGCCCCAGGATGACGATCACATCTTCCGGTTGCGGATCGATCAGTTTCACGCCTTTGACGCAGGTGTTCACAGGCTCGACGAAGCACGCCTGGTCGAACGTCACTCCGTCAGGGATTTTTTCGACGCCTTGCTCGACGATCCAGTCCATGGCGCGGACATACTGCGAGAATCCGCCGCCTGCCGGTTCGTATCCGGCCGTCACGCCGACCTTTTTGTATACGGGACACTGCGCGTACAGTTTCTTCGAGCAGTAAAAACATTTTCCACAAGGGATGTGATGAAACACGATCACCCGGTCGCCCGGCTGATAGCGAGTAACGCCGTCGCCCACTGCCGCCACAACGCCCGCGATTTCGTGGCCGTAAATCCGGGGAGGCGTCAGCAGGTTGTACTCGATCTTCTTAAGATCGGTGTGGCACACGCCGCACGACTCGACGCGAATCAGCAGCTCGCCCCGCCCGATGTTGGGAACCGGAATCGATTCGACTTCGATCACGCTGCCGCCCTTGTATACGGCGGCATCCATGGTCGTCGTTTCTACTTGGCTACAGTCGGCAGTGAGCAAAGAAATCCCCTAAACATTCTGCGGCGAATTTGCAGTTGCGATCCAAGCGTAGCAGAGCGGGAACCGCGGTAAAAGGCCGAACCATGGCGGCCATCGCGATACGGGTTCTGGAAAAGCGTCCCTCGCGGTCGCGATACAGATTGAAATCGAGAGGCAGGTCGTCGCCGGCCAAATCCGACACGGCTCGCACGCAATGAAACGGGACGTTCCACTCTGCGGCTATTTTCGCGATCGCGGCCGATTCCATGTCCACTGCCGCCCCTGCGGTCCTCTCGCGCAACGCCCGCTTGGCCGCCGCCGTCACGATCACTGAATCCGAGTTAGTCACTTCGCGGACAATATCGCCGACGCGCAAATCCGGACTCAGCGCCCCACAAAATCCCGTGCTGACGATTCCGTCGAGGTCCACTCTCTTGTCTCGTTTCTCCAGAGCCTGCTGCACCAATCGGGCCCCCGGTCCGTTCGCGACCATCCACCACCGGTCGCCGTTCCATGCCGCCTCCGCAGCGAACTCCGCAGCCCAGTCCAGTTTCTTAAACCCGCCGAACCGCTTCAATATTCCATCGAACTCGCGCTGCTCCGCCGCCACCAGTAGCCAGGTCTTACACGTAACCATTGGCGCGAAACCAATCCACGGCCCGCCGCAACGCCGTCTCCGCGGGACCCGGCGCGAATCCCAGCTCACGCGACGCTTTATCGTGCCGCACCCACATCTTCTTGCGTGCCATCTTCACGCCATCCAGGGGAGCCAGCGGCTCCTTGCCAGTGATCCCCGCCCACGCCGTCGACGCCATTCCGACGGCATACGCCACGGCGTACGGAACCCGCATCTTCGGAGCCGGCTTACCCGTGATCCCAGCAAGTTTTCCCAGGATCTGCTCCAGAGTCAAATTCTCCGAGCCCAGGATATAGCGCTCGCCTGGCCGTCCGCGCTCGCAAGCCAGCAGATGTCCCGCAGCGACGTCGCGCACATCCACCACGTTCAAACCCGTATCTACGAATCCCGGGATCGCTCCGCGCACGAAATCCACAACTATTTTTCCGGTTGGCGTCGGCTTGAAATCATGATCGCCGATGGGAGCCGTCGGGTTCACGATCACCACCGGAAATTCTTTCGAAAACTCCAGCGCCACCCGCTCGGCTTCGAATTTGGACCGCTTGTACGGTCCCGTCATTTCCCCACTCGAGACCGGCGTCGATTCGTCTCCGAGCCCGCCCTGCGGCATTCCAATGCAACCAACCGTACTGGTATAGACGACGCGCTCCACACCCGCGCGCTTCGCCGCTGCCAACAGGTTCCGTGTTCCGTCCACATTCGACCGGAACATTTCCTGCGGATCGCGTGTCCACAACCGGTAATCCGCCGCCACGTGAAAAGCAACCTCGCATCCTTCGACCGCACGCTCCAATGACGCCGGATCGCGCAGATCGCCGCGAACGGTCTCCACGCCCTCCAGTTCCCTGACTCGCGCCGGATCGCGCGCCAAAACTCGCACCGGATCTCCGCGATCCAACAGCTTTCGCGCGACGTGCCACCCCAGGAAACCCGTAGCTCCGGTAACGAGCGTAGGTTTCATTCGCGTTCACGGCACGTGCGTTCCGCATTCGCGTTCATTCGCGGCAAATAAATTCTTAACTGAGCAGCCAGCTTAACGACTTAAACGGATCGCCGAACTTCGAATTGATCCCATACGCGGCCGACGGCTCGTATCCGCAGTGAACCATGCATTGATCGCAGCGCGGATCGTTGCCTGTCCCGTAGTTATCCCACGGCACCTTGGTCATCAGATCCTCGAAGGTGTCGTAGTGCCCGTCGGTGATCAGATAGCACGGGCCTTTCCAGCCCTTGACGTTATACGTCGGCATGCCCCACGCCGTGCACGGCAGCTCGCGGTCGCCCTTGAGAAATTCCATGTACACCGGTGACGAAGCTAGTGGAAAGCGTTTGGAGAACTTGTCGATGTCCTTGAACTTTTCGTACACGTCCTCGCGCGTCATGAAAATTTCGCGATCGTTGACGGCCGAATATCCGTACGCCGGAGAGATCGAATGCCCGTCGAGGGAGAACTGCTCCAGGAACTCAAACAGCTCCCAGATCTCTTTCATATCGGTCTCTTTGTAGACCGTCGTGTTCGAGAAAACCTTGAACCCGCCGGCTTTGGCTGCGCGGATTCCCTCGATCGCTTCCTTGAACACGCCTTCACGCTCGACGGCCATGTCGTGATTCTTTTCCATTCCGTCCAGGTGGACGTTGAACACCAGGCCCGGATGCGGCTTGAACAGGTTCAGCTTCTTGGCCAGAAACATTCCGTTGGTGCACAGCTGGATGTATTTGCCGCGATCCAGAATCGCCGCGACCAACTGGCCGATCTCCGGATACAGCAGCGGTTCGCCGCCGCAGATCGAAACCATCGGAGCATTGCACTCATCCACCGCCTTCAGGCATTGCTCCAGCGACAGCCGTTCGCGGATGGACGATTCGTATTCGCGAATTCTCCCGCAGCCCGTGCACGTCAGATTGCAGGCATGCAGCGGCTCCAGCATCATGACCAGAGGGAACCGCTTGTTGATCATCGGATGCGATTTTCTCTCGCTCCGCCCTTCACTCTTCAGGGACGGTACCTGGGTATGGACGATCTTGAATGGATTCGAAGAATCCCCCTGGGTGGCCAGATTCTTCTGCCACTCCGGCTTGGGCCGAATCTTGTTCTTCGCGATGTACGCCGCCATGTCGGCGACCTGCGAAAGCGGAACTCTCATGTCCGGTGTGCTCCTCTTATTTAACGCACTGCGCTTCTCGTTTTCAGGTAGGTCGACAACGCCAGCACCGGAAACGAATGACGATAGTAGTGATACTTCAGATAAAAGACACCCGGAAATCCGGTGCCGGTGGATAATTCTTCGTCCCAGCCCCCGTCCCTCCGCTGCGTCTCAATTAAGTACTCGATACCTTTGTGCAAGCTGCTGCTGGTGGTGTCGCCGCCGGCGAGCAATCCCAGGATCGCCCACGCCGTCTGTGAAGGAGTGCTTTGCGCCGCAACGAACGTGTTCCGGTCGTACGATTCGCAGCTTTCTCCCCAGCCGCCATCGGCGTTCTGAATCGACCGGAGCCACTCGCCGGCACGCAGAATGTACGCCTCGCGATCGCTCACACCGGCCGCCTGCAACCCGCGCAGCGCCAGGAACGATCCGTAAATGTAGTCGACGCCCCAGCGTCCGTACCAGCTTCCGTCGGTTTCCTGCGCTTTGATCAAATACGCCACACCGCGCTCGATTGCCGGATGATCCTGCTTGACGCCCGACGCGATCAGCCCTTCGAGCACGCGTCCCGTAATATCGGGGCACGTCGGATCGAGCATCGCGTTGTGATCCGCAAACGGCACTGCGCTCAGCGAATGCCAGTTGTTATCGACGTCGAACGCGGCCCATCCGCCGTCGCTCGATTGCATGGCCAGCAGCCAGTCGACCGCGCGCCGCACGCACGCATCGTGACCGCTCGACGCCCTGGCGTGGCTAAGAGCAAGCAGCACTTGCCCCGTGTCGTCGATATCGGGATAGAATTCGTTGGCGAATTCGAAATACCAGCCCGACGGTTCCACGTTGGGACGCTTCTTGGCCCAGTCGCCTTTGCGACGAACTTCTTTAGTCAGCAGCCAGTCCGCGCAGCGCGTTAACGCATGTTCCGGAACCACGCCCGATTCGCCCAGCGCATACGCCGCGATGGCCGTATCCCACACCACCGAAAAACAGGGCTGGAAATAGAACCCGCGCTCGTCGTCCACCAGCAGATTGAAGAACTGCTTTTCCGCTTCCTTGACGTCCGGATGATCCTTGGGATAGCCCAGCAGATCGAGCGCCATGATCACGTACATCATGGGCGGATAAATCGCCGCTACGCCGTCGGTATACCGGGTGCGCTCGAGCATCCATTGCTCGGCGCGGCGAATGGCCTTGGTCCGCAACCGTCCGCGCCACATGCGGCGCTCCAGGAATTTCAGGAACCGGTCCGCCTTCAGGAAGAAATTCCGCCAGCTGAAGAATCCTTCGTTGTTGGGAAACTCAAAGGAAACGCCCGGCGCGATCAGCTCGTTCAGATTGAATCCCGCCGGCACCGGCCGACGCGGATTCATCGCGTGGACGATGGAAAGCGGGATCACGATGGCGCGGGTCCATGACGACATCTGATAGATGAAGTCGCCGAGCAGCATGAACTCGGGAGGAATAAAGGGCGCGTGCTCCCGCGGATACAGCCCGAACAGACTCAGGTTGACCTTGACGTAGCTGTTGGCGGCTTGCAATCCGCCGAGCGCCAGAATTCGATCGCGAGCCCGCATCAGGTCGGGATCGTCCATCGCCACCCCGGACAACTTCAGCGCCGTGTACGCCTTCACGGTGGCGCTGATTTCCGAAGGCCCCTGCGCGTAAATGTTGAACCCGCCGTCCGGCAATTGCCGCGCCAGGATGGATCGCACCGCTTTGTCGATCAAGGGACGCGTCGGCGGATTCCACACGCCGTTCTGCGGGGGATGCCGCCATAGCTCCAGCAGAATAAAATCCGATTCGAGGGTAGTATCGGCGGTCAGATCCGCCCACCAGTAGCCTTCCGGATGCTGCAGGCCGAGCAGGTATTCCGCGGCGCGCCGTTGCGCCGTGGCGCAGGCCGCAGCCAGACCGTCAGCCAGTTGAAGACTAGGACTCATATACGAGCTACTGTTCGCGCCAACTCCACCGGAAGATTGAACCGCACGTCCTCTTCCTTGATTTCCATTTCTTCCAACTGATCGAATCCGCGCTGTTGCAGCGAAGCGATCAGTTCCTCGACCAGATTCTCAGGCGCCGATGCGCCCGCCGTCACTGCCACCGTCTCGATCTCGTCCAGCCACTCGCTCTTGACCTCGCTGAGATCGTCAATAAGATAGGCCGGCACACCCATCTTTTCGCAAACTTCCACCAGCCGCCGCGAATTCGAGCTGTTCTGCGAACCCACCACCAACAGCACCTGGCATAACGGAACCACCGCTTTCACCGCCAGCTGCCGGTTCTCGGTCGCGTAGCAAATATCCTGCGCCTTCGGCCCCTGGATCTTGGGGAACCGTTCTTTGAGACGCGCTACGATGTCCTTGGTTTCTTCCAAGCTCAGCGTCGTCTGGGTAATATACGACACGCGTTCCGGGTCCTTCACATGCAGCCGGTCGACGTCTTCTTCGCTGGACACCAGGATCGTGGATTCCGGAGCCTCCCCTAGCGTGCCGATCACCTCATCGTGATCCTTGTGCCCGATCAGTACGATGGTGTAGCCTTTCTTGGAGAATTGGACGGCTTCCAGGTGGACTTTCGTTACAAGCGGACACGTCGCGTCGATCACTTGCAGGTTCCGCTCCCGAGCCTGTGCCCGCACCGCTGGAGAAACCCCGTGCGCACTGAATATCACCCGGGCGCCCGCAGGCACTTCTTCCAACTCCTCCACGAAAATGGCCCCGGCTCCCCGCAATTCCTCCACGACGTGCCGGTTATGGACGATTTCCTTGCGCACGTAAATCGGCGCGCCGTAGAGGTCGAGCGCGATCTTGACCACATCGATCGCGCGCACCACTCCTGCGCAGAACCCTCGCGGCGTCAATAGGATAATCTTCTTGCCCATGTAAACTCACATTATAACAGGACGTTCATTTAACTGAACCCAACTTGCGCCGACATGAATAAAGTTTCATTATGTGAGTCATGGCACGGATTCCTGGAGTCGAGCCGCACCAAGCCAACCTGTTCACGCGCTTCGTATATTGGATGACGAAGCGCAAAATCGGACGCGTCATTTTGCCGGTAAAGATCGCCGCGCACCAGCCGCGTCTTCTTTGGGGATCGGGCCAGATGGAAACCGCCCAGTTCGGGATGCATTCCGTACCCGGGACGCTGAAGGAACTGGCGAGCATCAAGGCCGCCATGCTGATCGGCTGCCCGTTTTGAATCGACATCGGTTCTGCCGTCGGCAGAAAAATGGGCCTGACCGAAGCGAAGTTGCGGGCGCTGATCGATTTCGAATCCTCAGGCGAGCTCACCGATCTGGAAAAACTCGCGATCCGCTACGCGGTTCACCTGACGGTGACACCTGTGGAGGTTCCCGACGAGCTCTTCGCCGAATTGCAGAAGCACCTGAACCCGGCCCAGGTGGTAGAGCTAACCTCCACCATCGCCTGGGAGAACTATCGGGCCCGCTTCAACCATGCCGTCGGCGCCGAATCCGAAGGATTTTCTAAGAATCACTACTGCCCTCTCCCCGCTCCCAAGACCTCTCCTTAGCTGTGGGGCAAGCTTCAGCTTGCGCGTCGACTTTCAGTCGAAGCATCCGCGCGAAGCGTGGACAGCTTTTACTTCCTCCTCAACCATCCACCCGGATTGAAGGTCATGATAAACGCTTCTCTCGAAAAATCCTGCTCGAAGTCCTTGTTCTCCTGCAAAAACCTCATCACCGTTGCCAATGGACCGGGACCGGCACCCGGCTGTGTCGGCACGCCGTCGATGTGGGTGTCCTCCACCACCAGGTAGCATCCCTTCGTCACCAGGGGAGCGTACGCGTGCAATTCGTTCAAAACGTGCTGCATCGAATGGTTCGAATCGAGCGTGACCAGCGTCTTGCGCCTGTGGGTCCGTTTGACGATCTCCGCGACAATGGTTGCGTCGGTGGAACTGCCTTTGAAGAACGTCACATACTTCTTCCACAACGGATGGGTCGCGGCCGTAGTGGTGTAATCGCCGATGTCCACCGTCAGCACGCGCGGGTTTTCCAGCCCCATGCCGTTCAACGTGTGCGCCCAGTACAGAGCCGATCCGCCCCGGAACGTCCCCGTTTCCACGATGATTTCCGGCTGCGTTTCATAGATGATCTGCTGCATCATCCACAGGTCCAGCGGATTTTTCTCGATCGGCACGTTGTGGAACCACATGTGGCTCCAGATCGGGATCTCGTGGAACAGTTTCATCATCTCTTTCTGCTTTTCAAGGGGCATCTGCATCTGGCGCCGCTTCAGAAGGCGGACATAGGCCTCGCGCGCAGCCTGGGTCGCCGCGTCGTGTTCGACCACCACACCTTCGGGATGCCGCAAATTCACGCCCACCACCATCAGCCCGATGTCGTGACCGGTCGCTGCGTCGGTTCCCCAGCGGTCCAGTTCATATTCCACCTTCAGCGGGTTTGCGCTCAAGATTTTCGCGGGCACAGCCACCTGCCAACTGAAGCGTCCATCGCTCTTGTATTTCTGCGCGCCGAGTTTTATTCCATTCGCCCGCGCGGTCACCGTTACCGGCCTCTTTCCGTCCATCAGTTCAACGGGCACACCGAAGTCCAGCTCCAGCGTGGTGGCCGCCGTCACTGGCGGCGGGACGTCCACCAACACTGCGAATCGCCGCCCCGTCCACAGCCAGTCCGGCGTTCCCGAATAGAATCCTTCCAGCAGCCGGTCATGATACAGCGGGTCCGCCACCCGCAGCTCCGACACATGCATCGCGAGCCCCAGCGCCGCCGGCGCGGGCTTCGCCGATTCCGTTGTCCTTTCGACTGGCCACCGGCATCCAGCCAGGCTCGCCAACACCGCCAACAGCACCAGGGAGCGCATATCGGACTACGATAACAATTCCAATCGGAACGCCCCAGTGGCAAATGGCCTTTGCTATCATGCGAGCGCATGGCAGAGTATTCCATTGGTGTCGACCTGGGCGGAACGAATCTGCGCGCGGCTGCAATTGACGACCACGGCAAGATGATCGAGAAGGTTTCCGGAAGCACACACCTGAAGGCGGGTCGCGACGCCGTGGTTGACGACATGGTGCAGGCCATCGAAGGTCTGCGTACGCGCATGGCCGGCCGCACGCTGGCGGGTATCGGCGTGGGAGTCCCGGGATTCATCCTGATGGACAAAGGCATCATCGTTGGATCCAACAATCTGCCGCAGTTCGAAAACTACCCGGTGCGGGACGAGATCGAACGCAGACTGGGTGCGCGCGTCATCCTCGAAAACGACGCCAACGCCGCGGCCCTGGGCGAAAAGTGGATGGGAGCTGGCCGCGAGGTGAACGATCTGGTTCTGTTAACGCTCGGCACGGGAGTAGGGGGCGGAATCATCTCCGGCGGCCGTGTGCTCGAAGGATCGGCAGGAATGGCCGGTGAAATCGGTCACATTACCATTTCGCCCAACGGGAATCCCTGCGGGTGCGGCAATACCGGATGTCTCGAAAAGCACGCGTCGGCCACGGCGATAGGCGCGATGGCGCGACTCATCGGTTTGGGCGCCGATTTGACCGCTGAAGACGTCTATAAACTCGCTGTTGCGGGCGATGCGCGTGCCAAGGCCATCTTCATATCAATGGGACAGGCGCTCGGAATCGCGCTGGCCACGCTCATCAATATTTTTAACTTCCCGTTGTATTTGCTGAGCGGGGGACCGCTTCCGGCGTGGGATTATTTCGCCCCGGCGATGATCGCGGAGGTCCAGCGGCGATCGTTCACTTATCGTAACTCACCCACCCGGATCGAGCGCGCCACACTGGGCAACGAAGCCGGACTTTACGGCGCGGCTTATTTGCCGTTTTTGCACCTACAGCAATGAAAATGCGCGGCCAATCGACTCGATAGAAAGAATCGTTTTTACTTTCCGCCGATCCTCCCCCATACTGAATCCGTAACCCAGCCACCACGCACTGGCTGCGATGCGGTCCTCGTCTCCACCGGCTTGAACACTTACAGGAGGAGTAGTGTGCCGATGCGATATTTCTTTCTATTTACCACCAGTGTGTGGGCTCAATTCGCGGGGCATGCCGTGGTTCGCGGCGAATTGCAGATTGAAGGCCTCGAAACAGGCCGCGATTACCAGGTCGATCTCGCGGATTGCTCTGGTGGGGCGCCGGCGGTTCGAGGATGGCTGTCCGGCAATAACCGGTTCGAATTCGACGACCTTCAGCCAGGATGCAAGATGCTGCGCGTCGTCACCGGCCCGCAGCGCACCGTAATTCAGGAAACCCAGCTTTTCGCCGACGGGGCGGGCGTCCCGGTGACCATTCGGATCGCTCAGCCAGGCAAAGAACCGGCCAAGGCGGGAACGGTTTCGGCGGAACGCCTGCGGCACCCCATGCCGCAGAAAGCGGTGCGCATGTTGACCGAGGCGAACCGTCTGTGGCGCGACGGGCGCGCTGCAGAGGCACGTGAGAAACTTCGTCCAGCCGTCGCGCGGTATCCGGATTTTTGGGAACTGCGGTTGAATCTCGGTGTGATCGAGATGAAGCTCGGAGATCTTGCGGCGGCAACCGAGCACTTTTCGATGGCTCGCGAACTGGAGCCACGCTCTGCCATCGCGGCGGTGGATATGGGATTTGCCTTGCTCCAACTGCACCGGCTGGAGGAGGCGGAACGCGCCGCAAAGGATGCAGTCTCGCTGGAACCTAAGAATCCAATCGCGTCGCTTCTGCTGGCAAGAGTGCAAGCGGAGAGGTTGCGGGCCAAGAATTGACTCGCGGCCGTACCTGCAAGAAATCAAACGAATTTCTCGTGGCGCGGCGCAATAACCTAGTCTAAAGGTCCTGGGACGCAACCAGTACAAGCGCGAAACGCGCGATGGTACTGAGGCATCGAGTTGGATCTTGATCAGCGGATATTATTGAATTACTTTTGTTTCTGAAAGTAGCATCTGACCAATCAGCCAGCGGCTTCTCACACCACGGGAGATACCTGAGTGGCGAACTCCGATGCACTCAGGATTAGGAGGAATCCATGATTAAGAGATTTTTCGCGATGTCCGTTTTGGCCGCGGTAGCGTTGCTGCCAGCCACGTCTTTTGCCTCAACAGCAGGTTGGGAATTCGGGAGCGTCGGAACTCAATCTACCGACGGAGCCTGGAATTTTGGCGAAGTTTTCACGGTTAACCAGAATATTATGGTTAACTTTCTGGGCTACTACAACCCCACGGCGTTGGCCAACGTCGCCACAGATTTGAGTGGTGCTGATACAACCAACCCCACCTTAGTTGGTAGTCACGAAGTAGCGCTCTACGATTCCGCCGGAAACCAACTGGCCGACACGATCATTGACAACTCTTCCGCTTTCGCCACGACCCACTGGCGGTATAACCCGGTCGCCCCGGTCGAGCTTTTCGCGGGTCAAACCTATGTTGTTCAGGGCCTCAGCGGGACCCAAGTCTATGCCTACAACGATGGTGGATTTACCACGTTCGCTCCCATCACCATCCTCGGCAACAACTGGGTACTCGAAAACACCATGTCGTTCAACGGAACTAGCTTGAAAAACGACGTGACTGATGGCTATTGGGGAGCCAACTTCGGTTTCGACCCGGTCACCACGCCTGAACCCGGCAGCTGGATGATGATCGGGACAGGTCTCCTGGGACTGGCCGGCTTGCTCAGACGGAAACGGAGCGCCTGATCGGGTTGATTCGAAAACTCGACTGTGAGATAACCAAGCCGGAGCGATGCGCTCCGGCTTTCGTTCATCTACGGTCTTTGCAACCCGCCGCGGTCTGAACCGCCCGAAAATGTCGCGGCGTCACAAGGGGCTAACCTCTTCGGTCTTCCAATGCAGAGGCGATACGGTTCCCACGACAGTTGAAAAAACAAGGCAGCATCGCCCCACCTGGTTGCCGGAGAGTGTCTGGCCTTTCCAAACCCTTGGCCTCAAAGTGTACGGTACCCGGCTTGCCGTCGCCGTCGCCGACGCAGGTCCGGTGCTGCTATTTGTCCACACCGGAGCATCGGAGCTGCGCTGGCAAGTCCGCTTCGCAAGGCTCCGTTCCTGAGTATCTTCGGTGAACGCAACGATCCGTTCCACGCCCGTGGAAGGAACTATTTCCCGACGCCCTTCAAGTGGTGGCGCCCAAAGGAAACCATTTCCCAATGTGCGATGCTCCGGAACTGGTGACGCAGACGATTCGTTCCTGGCATGCCGATAGGCTTCACGCCGTGTATGCCGAAATGGAGTGAGGTTGCGGAAAACTTGCCTTGGGGGGGTGACCCCCCTGGTCAGCCTTCCCGATCGAAGGACGGGGCCGTCAAGTTGATCTCAATGAGGCCGTTAATCCGCCCTGTGTTTTCACTCGCTTCGCGACCTGCCCTCGGACCTCCGCCGCCGTAACGGTTGCCGGTCGAAATCAACGTGGGTTAATGCATGGCCAAAATCACTTCAGCGATCCTTGGACATCCTCAAGTTGACAAGCACTTCCGGCTCCGGTACTATTCTGAAGTACTGATTCTTCAATAGTTTGAATCGGGAAAGCTTTGAAATCGGAGCTGGGCGATGGCGAGCAGCGCGAATGAGCGGGATGTCGATGTCAACTTCACTTTCGAAGGCGAAGAAGACCTCGAACATCTAATTGAAGACTATAGCCACCTTGCTCCTCCGTCCGAAGGGGAGTTGCTGCAGGGCCACGTCGTTAAAGTCACGCCTCAGGAAGTGATTGTCGACGTCGGGCTCAAACTCGAAGGTGTGGTACCCATCGAGCAGCTCCGGCAACCCGACGGCTCAGTCAACATAAAAGCCGGCGACACGATCGACGTCATGATCGACCGGCACGGTCCGCAGCCTGAAGGCTATGTTTTGCTTTCATTTTCGAAGGCGAACCGGCTACGGATCTGGGACACGCTGGAACGCGCGATGCGCGACCAGCTCCTGGTCTCCGGGCGCGTTACCGAGCGTACTAAAGGCGGACTTATGGTCGACGTGGGCGCGCCCGCGTTCATGCCGGGCTCGCAAGTCGATGTGCGGCCGATCCACGATCTGGATCAGTTTGTTGGACAAGACATCCCAGTCAAGGTTCTGAAGATCAACCGGCGGCGCGGAAACGTGGTGGTTTCGCGCAAGATGGCGATCGAAGAGGACCTGAAAGTCCGCAAGCAGCAGGCCCTGGATCATCTGGCGGAAGGTGCCGTGGTTGCGGGTGTAGTAAAAAACCTGACCGAGTACGGCGCTTTTGTGGATCTGGGCGGAATCGACGGACTGCTGCACGTCAGCGACATGTCGCATGGACGGGTGAATCATCCGCAGGAAGTGGTGCATGTCGGCGACGAGATTACCGTCAAGATTCTGAAGTTCGATCGCGAAAAGGAACGCATTTCGCTGGGATTGCGGCAGATGTCGCCGGACCCGTGGGAAACGTTGCCGGATCGCTGCCCGCAAGGCAGCCGCGTGATTGGACGCGTCCAAAGCATCACCGACTACGGCGCATTCGTCGAAATCGAACCTGGAGTGGAAGGGCTGATCCACATCTCCGAAATGACCTGGAGCCGCCGGATGAAGCATCCCAGCAAAGTGGTCAGGGTCGGCGATCAGGTGGAAGCCGTGGTGCTCGAAGTGAAGCCGCGCGACCGCCGCGTTTCACTGGGGATTAAGCAACTGGAAGCCGATCCGTGGACCACGGTCGCGGAACGCTATTCCATCGGATCCGTGGTAGAAGGACGCGTGCGGAAGCTCGCCGACTTCGGGGCGTTTCTGGAGATCGAAGAAGGCGTCGACGGACTGGTGCACGTTTCAGACCTGTCGTGGACCAAGCATGTCAAGCATCCGTCCGAAGTTCTGAAAAAGGGGCAGGTGATGCAGGCTGTGATTCTGCAGATCGATGCTCCCAACCGGCGGCTTTCGCTGGGCGTGAAGCAGCTCCAGCCGGATGCCTGGGAAAGCTTCTTCCGGTCACACGAAGTCGGAGACCTGGTACGGGGCCGGGTGTGCCGCGGGTGTGGGTTCGGGGCCTTCGTCGAGCTGGCGCCGGGGGTAGAGGCGCTGTGCCACAAATCCGAGATTCCGCCCATGCCGGATCGAGGTGCGGCTTCCCCTGAAGAGGTGGAATCGCCGCTGCCGATCGGGGATGAATATGATTTCAAGATAATCAAGATGAACGAAGCGGAAAAGAAAATCGGCTTGAGCCTGCGGGCCGTCGCCGAGGAAGAAGAACGCACGCGGCTGGAAGACTACCAGCGTCAGGCCGCGGCAGCCACCATGACCATAGAAGAAGCCATGAGCTTACGAGGAAAAGGGGAACGATGACTAAGGCCGAACTGATCGAGGAAGTCTCGCGGGTGGTGGAAATGACGCGCAAGGATTCGGAGGTCATCGTAGAGGCGATCTTCGATAGCGTAGTGCGCGCTCTCCGCACCGGCGACAAAATCGAGATCCGCGGATTTGGAAGCTTCCGGACACGCCAGCGGCAGCCGCGCGTCGGACGCAATCCCAAGACCGGCGCGCGGGTCGAAGTACCGGCCAAGCGGATCCCGTATTTCAAGCCCAGCAAGGAATTGAAGGACCTGGTCAACAACGATGCCGCCGCGTCTCCGGACGGCCCTCCGGAAACACACGCCTAAACGTCTGTGAAGTGACTGCATGGATTACTTGTGGAGCCCGTGGCGATACCGCTACGTGTCCTCGGAAGTGGGCGGGCAGGAGTGTTTGTTTTGCCGGATTTCCGCAGAGTCAAAGGATAGAGAGAACTACGTCCTGCTGCGCGCGGAGCATAACTTCGTTGTATTGAACCGTTATCCGTATACCGGCGGGCACCTGATGATCGCTCCATACACGCACGTCGCGACGCTCGAAGGGGCGGCTCCGGAAACTCTGGCCGAAATGATGTCGCTGGGGCAACGCATGGAGACCGTGTTGCGGCACGTGTATCGGCCCGAAGGTTTGAACCTTGGACTGAACATCGGGAGAAGCGCGGGAGCCGGAGTTGCGGGACATATCCACATGCACGTCCTGCCGCGCTGGTCCGGCGACGTAAATTTCATGTCGACCATCGCCGAGACTCGAGTGATCCCGGAGGATCTGGAGACCGCATACGAGAAATTGTCGGCGGCACTTCGTGAACAATGAAAGATCTTGCAGAAGGTGCGTTCGCACGATTGCGAACGCGGCACGCCAAGCGCGTGCGCCACAACGTTCTCCGCGACCGGAGGAAGTGGGATCTTGACGTGTCACAACGTCCGGATCGGTGCACTTCGGCTTACGATTTTGCGCTGGTGACGGCAGGTTCCGGAGACAGGGCGACGGGCGAATCGAGTTGCAGGCCGACGCGAACCGTAAATCGGAACGTGCTCCCATTGCCCAAGTGGCTTTCGACACCAAGCTCGCCACCCATCATCTCCACCAGCCGTTTCGAAATCGACAGGCCCAATCCGGTTCCGCCGTAGCGCCGTGTGGTTGATCCGTCGGCTTGACGGAACGCCTCGAAGATCACCTTTTGCTGCGCTTCTGATAGTCCGATACCGGAATCGGTTACGCTGAATCGCAACACGGCGGTAGGGCCTTCCATGCGATCAAGCTCGCAACGGACGGTGACGAAGCCATGGGTGGTGAACTTGATGGCATTGTTCGCCAGGTTCAGCATTACCTGGCGGATGCGGACAACGTCGGCGATCACCACAAACGGAACGTCGGAGGCCACCTCCCGGCGCAGTTCCAAGCCCTTGTTGCGGGCCACCAGATCGAGCGTGCGCAGGGATTCTTCCACCATCGCCTCCACGGCGAAGGGCGCGGGCGCAATCACCATCTTTCCGGCCTCGATCTTGGAGAAGTCGAGAATATCGTTCAGCAACGTCAGTAGAGTCTCCGCCGAGCCTCGCGCGGTCTCTAGAAAGTCGCGCTGTTCGGTGTCGAGCGAGGTATCGAGCACCACGTCCATCATGCCCATCAGTCCGTTCATGGGCGTGCGGATTTCGTGGCTCATGTTGGCCAGGAATTCGCTCTTCAGCCGGCTGGCCTCTTCCGCGCGCATTTTGGCCTCGACCAATTGTGCGGTGCGCTCGTGAACCTTTCCATCGAGATCGGTGAGGACATCGGCCAGTTCGTGGTTCAGACGTTCCCGGTCCGCAAGCGCGGACTGCAATTCGCGGTAAGAATCGCTAAGCCGCACAGCCATGCTGTCGAAATCCGCCACCAGCTTGACCAGCTCCAGAGGAGCGTTCTCGGCAAGCGGCGTTGGCATGGGCTGGGAGCCTCCCATGGCGAGATTTCCCACGCGATGAACTAAAACTTCGACCGGCCGTGTGAGCTTAAGACTCATGAGCCGGGCGCCCAGCGTAGAGACCAGTAATCCCACCAGAACCCAACATGCTGTGACCAGGTAGTAGTTGGTGGATTCGGCCAGGACCGAGGTAAGGGGCTGCCATACTGCTAACGCCCAACCGGTATCCGTGATGCCCAGGCTGGCCAGCCGCCGTACGGGTGCGGCATCGTTTGGAAGCTTGCCGTTGTTCTGAAAGTACGGCTTACCGGAAAACTTTCGGATATTCCAAGATTTTAGGTTGTCGAGCGGCTTCACCGGCACTCCGGGACTGGCGTACATCACGCGGTCCTGCTGATCCAAGATGAGCATCTGGCCGTTGCGGAGCGAGGCGAGACTGGTCCAAAGGTCGTTGAATAGCGAACAGCGCAGGGAGGCGTAGGCGATCCCGCGCATCGAGCCGTCCGCGTTCCTGACCGGCACGGCCACGGCGATGATCGGATCGACTCCCATTTGACGGCTCATGAACACATCGGAAACATAGAGATGCCCGGAAGCCATGGTCTCTTTAAAGTAGGGGCGATCAGCTAGACTGACACCGACCATGTTGGTGCCGTTCGGCGCGACCAGGGGGCTGGCAGTCTGGACAATCCCGTTCGTGCCGATGAGTGCCAGCGTGCGAAAGGTCGGATAGACTTTATGGAATTCTTCGAGCACGGCGTTGGCATGGGAGAGATCCAGCTTGGGATCGCGCTCCAGCACGCCTGCCATGGTGACGACAGCAGCTCGATGCTTGTCGATGAAACTGTTGGATTGAGAGACCACGCGCGACACCGCTTCGTGGATGTGAGCGCCGGCCTCGTCTTCGAGGCGGTTGGCGTGAATCCAATCGATCGCGATGTTGAGCATCAGGAATGGCACAGCAGTCGCCAGCAGGAATCCACGCGATAAGTGGGTCCGTAAGGGGCGGGCCGGCCCAGGTGGCGCTTTGAAAAATCGAGCGATCGGCCGCCATCCAGTAAGCAGATCTGCGATCGTGACATTCAGCAAACCGTTGAGCAGGTTCTTGATGACCACAGCAATAAACGGAACTGTTTCAGTCTGGTGGACGAATGGCAGGATCGCGCCGGCGGCGCACCAGAAGGCCGCGTCGGCTACAATCGGCATGACGCGCCGCCGCACGCTCCAGCCGATGATGGCGGCCTCCAAAGCGTGGGAAATAACGGGATGGCCATGATGCAGCCGCAGGTAGTCCGGGACTTCGCCTATCAGCGCTGTAATCACGCCGTACCAGGGTCCCAGGTGCAGCGCTACGGCCAGGGACAAGATGCTGCCGAAGGTCATGTGGGCGCCACCGAACACGTCTAGCGTGAACAGGTTAACCAGCGCAGCGGCCGCACCGATCGCGATGGCCGCCAGCAGGCGCCGCCGCACGAGGCCGTCAATATGGAAGTGTGGGCGCACCTTCCCCTTACTTCGTCCCTTCGGCATATGGCTGCAATACTTTAGCGGTGACGACCGTTGGAATCCGGCTGCCGGATGATAAGTCGCGCGTTTAGCTCGATCACAGCCCTCTGGAAGCCCGGCGCACTACCTGATATCCTCAAAAGTTGGGTTCCCGAGAGCCTGGAAAATCAACGAGGTCTGTATGTCTGGTCATTCGAAATGGGCGACGATCAAGCACAAGAAGGGCGCTCTTGACGCCAAGCGTGGGAAAATCTTCACGCGCGTCATCAAAGAGATCATGATTGCAGCCCGCAACGGCGGCGATCCCGATATGAATCCGCGCCTGCGCACTGCGATCACCGCGGCCAAGGCTGTCAGCATGCCGGCCGACAACATTAAGCGGGCGATCATGCGCGGCACCGGCGAGCTGGAAGGCGGGCAGATCGACGAGGTCATGTACGAAGGCTATGGTCCCGGGGGCGCCGCCGTGCTGGTTGCGGTGGCCACCGACAATCGTAACCGGACGGTCAGCGAAATCCGCCACGTGTTTTCGAAAAACGGCGGCAATATGGGCGAACAAGGCAGCGTTTCCTGGATGTTCGAGCGCAAGAGCACGATCGTGGTCGATAGCGACAAGGCGGGAGAGGATCAGCTCATGGCCATCGCACTGGATGCCGGCGCCGAGGATTTACGCAATGACGGCGGCAACTGGGTGGTGGTCTCGCCGCCCGAAGCGCATGAGGCGGTGCTCGAGGCGATCACCAAGGCGGGTATTCTCACCGAAACCGTTGAGATTGGCATGGTTCCGAAAAACCTGATTCGCCTGGAAGGCAAAAACGCCAGCGGGATGTTGCGGCTGAGCGAAGTTCTGGAAGAGCACGACGACGTCCAGAACGTCTATTCGAACTTCGACATCGACGAAAAAGAGCTAGAGGCGCTTTCGCAATAAAGCCCATGCGCGTTCTGGGCATCGACTGTGGAACTGAGCGGACCGGCTGGGGCGTGATCGAAAGCGACGGCCGCAGCCACAGCGTGCTGGGGCATGGAGTGATCCTCACCGCAGCTCGCGATGCGCTGGAAATCCGGCTGGCAGTGATCGCCGGGGGACTGCGTGGAGTCATCGTCACGCATGCTCCGGAAGCCGCCGCCGTGGAAGAAGTATTCTACGCGCAGAACGTGAAGACCGCGCTGAAGCTGGCGCATGTGCGCGGCGTGACGCTCCTGGCGATCGCCGAAGCGGGAGTAAAGTTCGGCGAATATTCTCCGCTCGAAGTGAAGAGCAGCGTGGTGGGCTATGGCCGCGCGGAAAAGCATCAAGTGCAGTTGATGGTGAAATCGTTGACGGGCGTGGCCATCGATTCGGAAGACGCCGCGGACGCGATCGCGGTCGCGATTTGTCATGCCACGCACTGCATGGCGGCGATGAGGGCGGCGCGATGAAATTTGTCATCGCAATCTCGATTCTGGCCGCGACCAGTTTCGCTGCCGACGCACCCCGTATCGTGTACACCAAATCGTTCCCAGGATCGGTTCCGGCCTACGTCGAAATCAGCGTGGAACGGTCCGGCGCGGTGACATACAAAGAAACCGCCGATGACGATCCCGAAACCTTCACGTTGGACGCCGCGGCAACCAACGAGATTTTTGATCTGGCGCAGAGACTCGATCGCTTCACACATCCCCTTGAATCCGGACTGAAGGTCGCCAATATGGGTGTGAAGACATTTCGCTGGGAAGAAGGTGGCGACAAGCACGAAGTGAAGTTCAATTACTCGCTCGATGAGAATGCCAAAACATTGCACGACTGGTTCGAGCGGATCTCTGAGAGCGAGCGCTTACTGATTGGTTTCCGCCGCGCAGTGCGGCACGACAAGCTGGGAGTCAATGAAGCGCTGGTCAACATTCAAGCGACATGGGAGCGGAAGCGGCTGGCCGGGGCCGATCAGTTCCTTCCGCTGCTGGATCAAGTGGCGAGTAACGAAGTCTACATGCACATGTCGCGCGAGCGGGCTGCACAACTTGCGGAAGCGATCCGGGCGCTGAAGCCAAAGGCATGATGCGCTTTTCTTTTCTGAATCTCTTGGTGGGCGGACCCACTGGTCCGCGGCCGATCCACGGATCGGCTTGGCCGGGCGCGCGAAAAGCGCGATTAGGGAATCACGCGCGGATCGGGGGATCCGCCCCCCTTTGCGCCTGCTATTTTCTATCGCTCGTCGCCTTCGCCCAGGATGCGGCGAAGCCTACGCAGTCCGAAATCGAGAACAAAGAATTGACGCAAGCGCTACAGGAGAGCGCAAGCAGCAGCGTCGACATCATCCGGACCCTAGAGGCGTTTCTCAAAAAATATCCTGCGTCGGCGCAGCGTCCACAAATCGAACGTGGATTGGCGCGGGCGGCTGTGGATATCAAGGACGATCAGCGGATCGTGCGTTACGGCGAGCCAGCGCTGGTTTCGTCGCCCGACGACATGTTGCTGCTGGATCGTGTGGCTCGCGCGTTGCTTACCATGGGCGGACGGGAAAACGCCGAAAAATCGCTGAAATATTCGCGCGCATTCGAGCAGAATATCCGGAAAGCCCCTGCTCCGGAAGGCCGCGACGCGGCGCGCAAGCAGGACGAACGCGACCGCGGCCTGGCGCGGGCGCTGGTGTACCAATCGCGCGCGATGACCGTACTCGAAAAAGATGCCGACGCCGAGCGGCTGGCTTCGCAATCGTTCGCGATTTATCCATCTGAGGAAGCCGCGCGCGAGTCGTCAGAGGCTCTGGCGCGTTTGCATCGGGAGAATGACGCGATCGTTCGGTTGGCTGAAGCCTTCGCAGTTCCGGATGCGCATGTTGTGGACACGGATCGCGCCGAGGATCGCCGCAAGCTCGGCGAAATGTATCGCAAAGTGCATCATTCCGAAAAAGGACTGGGCGACGAAATTCTGGCGGCGTACGACCGCACTGCGGTGCTGGTAGAACAACGGCGCAAGCGGCTGGAAGCGATCGAGCCGAATTCAACGGCCAGCGATCCGATGCAGTTCACCCTGACGGGACTCGACGGGAAGAAGCTGGCGCTGTCGTCATTGAAAGGCAGCGTGGTGATCCTCGATTTCTGGGCGACCTGGTGCCAGCCGTGCCGCGCGCAGCATCCACTTTACGATCAGGTGAAGCAGCGTTTCAAAGATCGCGCCGACGTGGTGCTGCTATTCATCGATACGGATGAGGATCGCAACCTGGTGGTTCCGTTCCTGGACCAGCAGAATTGGAGCCGGCAGTCAGTGTATTTCGATGACGGTTTGCAACGGCTGTTACAGGTGAGCTCGATACCGACGACGGTGCTGTTCGATAAACAAGGCCGGGTCGCGAGCCGGATGAACGGGTTTCTGCCGGATAAGTTTGTGGATCAGTTGAGTGAGCGAATCCAGTCGGCGCTGCAGGATTCGCGGTAGCTGGATCGTTGCTGGACGAACGCGCTCCATGGCTGTCGCGCCTCGACTGACCGGACTTTGAGGCGCGACAGTCATGGAGCGCGTTCTTAAGGATTGCGATGTTCTAGGTATCGTCGCTGCATATGCGGCGCTCGTCTGTTATTGCTAGCGGCGCATGGCCATGGCGGCAACCACCATAACGGCGAAGGTGATGGCGACGGCGATCACACATAGTTTAAGAAATCGCCCCGCCGGAACCGAAACACCCGCCTCATGTATCAAAACGAGAAGGTAATGATCTTCTTGGCGGAGCGTTCGTAATGCCTCCGTCCACGCGTCGAACTCGTCCTGGTTATCAGCGCGATTGTTAGCGTGAAGTGTGCGGATGAGGCTTGCAATTTTCTGTTCGTATTTCGCTTGGTCATACTCCCGATCAAAGGCGTCGTTGACTTCTGCAATGTCCGGCAGCGATGAGGCGGTTTCGGAAAAATACAGCATTTTTCTTTCGACCTCGGACAGCGAAACTCCCACTCGCTGCGCCTCTAGAACGATCCTGGTGACCAAAAACTCTTTGGCATCGCGAGCGGACGTGAACGCTTCACGTCTTCAATGTTACCTCTGGTCGGTACGGCAGCCATACGATCGTGGGACGCGTCTCGTCTAGTCCTTTGGGGCCGTGCAGCGCAATAATGGGTGGGATGGCATTCCGTCGTGTGATCTGGATTGTGCTCGACAGCGTCGGCATCGGCGAGATGCCGGATGCCGACAAGTATGGCGACGTCGGCAGCGATACGTTGGGCAATATCGCCAAACAGCGCTTACTGCATATTCCCAATCTGTGCAGGCTCGGTCTCGCGAATATCAAGCCGTTGACGGGACTCACGCCGGATGCGTCGCCGATGGGTTCGTTTGGAAAATGCACGCTCGCCTCGCCGGGAAAGGACACGACGACGGGTCATTGGGAAATGGCTGGGATTCATCTCGAAAAGCCGTTTCCGCTGTTCCCCCAGGGTTTTCCGCCGGAAGTCATGAATGAGTTCGAGCGGAGAATCGGACGCTCCACGCTGGGCAATAAGGCCGCGTCGGGGACGGAAATCATCAAAGAGCTGGGCGAAGAGCACATGCGTAGCGGCTCGCCGATCGTGTATACGTCGGCGGACAGCGTGTTTCAGGTCGCGGCGCACGAAGAAGTGATCCCGTTGTTCGAGCTGTACAAGATATGCGAAACCGCCCGCGAGATTCTGCGCGGTCCTAATGAAGTGGGACGCGTGATCGCGCGGCCGTTCGTTGGATCGCCGGGAGCGTTTACGCGCACTCCGAATCGTCACGATTATGCGGTTCCGCCGCCGAAGGGCATGCTGCTCGATCAGCTCGCCGCGCAGAATGTGGATGTCTTCAGCATCGGCAAGATTTTCGACGTGTTCCTAGGGCGCGGGATTCGTGAGTACGAAAAAACGAAAAGCAATGCCGACGGACTGGCCAAAACGTTGGGCGCGATGGAGACCGTCGATCGCGGGGTGATTTTCGTGAACCTGGTCGATTTCGATCAGAACTACGGGCATCGCAACGACGTGGAAGGTTATGCTCGCGCGCTGGAGGAGGTCGACCAATGGCTTCCGTGCTTCGAAAGCAAGCTGCGCGACGACGATCTGGCGATTCTTACGGCGGATCATGGGTGCGATCCGACTACGCCGTCCACGGATCATAGCCGCGAATACGTGCCGCTGCTGACGTATGGAAAGCACGCGCGCGGTGGAGTGAATCTAGGCGTTCGCAATACGCTTTCGGATATCGGGCAAACGGTCGCCGAGAATTTCGGGACCAAGATCAGCCGCGGGGAGAGTTTTCTGTCAGCATTAAGGTAGTGGGGCAGGCTTGCAGCCTGCGGCGGACTTGAAGTCCGCCGGACTTGCGCCGGTTGCAAGCCGGCGCGCGGGCTACAAGCCCGCCCCACAAGGAGCGCCCTGATGAGACACGTTTTGGGGATCTTCGCGCTGATCGTATCGGCGCAGGCTGGACCGAAAGTAATCGCTGTCGACGTGGGCGGCATCATTCATCCCATCACCGTCGAGATCATCGGCAACGCGATCGATCAGGCGCAACGCGAAAACGCCGCGGCAGTGCTGCTGCGGCTGAATACGCCGGGCGGTCTGCTGGAGGCGACGCGTGAGATCACCTCGAAGATCGTCGCCTCGCGCGTGCCCGTCATTGCTTACGTGACGCCCAGCGGTGGGCGAGCCGCGTCGGCCGGCTTTTTTATTCTCGTGGCGGCAGACATTGCCGCGATGGCTCCCGGAACGAATACCGGCGCGTCTTCACCGGTCCTGATGGGCGAACAGATGGACCCGGTGATGCGCAGCAAAGTCGAAAACGACTCGTCGGCCTGGCTCCGCAGCATCGTCGTCAAGCGTGGCCGCAATGCGGAACTTGCGGAAGAAACCATTCGCAAAGCCAAAGCGTTCACCGAGAAAGAGGCGCTCGATCAGCACTTGATAGACTACATTGCCGCGGACGAATCACATCTATTCGCGACGCTCGACGGACGCGAAGTGAGTCACTTTGATGGGCGCAAGGAAGTACTTCACACTGCCGGAGCCGAAGCGGTCGCCTACCGGCCATCGTCGCGCGAGCGAATTATTTCCACCATTGCCGATCCCAACATCGCGTTCATATTGCTGGTCCTGGGCGCGCTGGGAATTTACTTGGAATTCAGCTCGCCCGGGCTGATCGTCCCTGGAATCGCGGGAGGAATTCTGGCGCTGTTGGGACTTTCCGGCCTCGCCGTCCTGCCCATCAACTGGATCGGCGCGGCGCTGCTGATTCTGGGCGCGTCGATGTTCGTACTGGAGGCCAAATTCGCGACACACGGCGTGTTGGGCGGCGGCGGAACCCTGGCGCTGGTGCTGGGCGCGCTGTTGTTGATCAATGGACCACCGGAAGTGCGCATTCACCTTTCCACTGCGCTGGCCGTGACCATCCCGTTCGCCCTGATCACCATGTTTCTGGTCACGCTGGTGGTGCGCGCGCGCGCCAACAAAGCGCTCATGTCGGATGGCGGCTTGCTGAACGAAATCGGGGAAGCGCGCACAGCGCTCGCCCCGGCGGGAAAAGTCTTCGTGCATGGCGAATATTGGGACGCGATCTCCGCCGCGCCTGTCGATGCCGGAGGCGAGGTCCGCGTGGTGGCCGTCGATGGGATGAAACTTCGCGTCGAGCCCGCCGAATCCAAGCGCTGAATTCAAGCTATGACACGCTTCGGTGAGCATGCCGTAGTGATCGGCGGCAGCATGGCGGGACTTCTCGCTGCGGCGCGTTCTTTCGGATCGCTACGCGCGTGTCACCCTGATTGATCGCGATATGTTTCCCGCGGTTGGCGAACAGAGGCGCGGCGTTCCGCAAGGTGTTCACACGCACGCTTTGCTCTTCGGCGGCCGGCGAATCATGGATCGGCTGTTCAGTGGGCTCAGCGAAGAATTGCTCTCGATGGGCGCCAATCGCGATGCGGGTACTGATCGCTAACCTACGCGGGTGAGTACTCCTTCAGACGCCATCGCTCGTCATCTACAATTTAGGTTCATCATGCGATGTCGAGCGCCGCTGGCGTTAGGCCTGATTTTATGTTTCCTTGGCATGCCGCTGCTGAACGCCGCGACGGTGGGCAGCGGCGCGCCGGATACCTCGATCTCGCTCGCCTTCGTGTATGCCTGGGGACGCGGCGGATTCAACCGGCTGGTTTCTGACCCGAGCGATAACGTGATCAAGTTCGGAGCCAGTGGGCTGATCCAGCATTTTCCTTCCCTCTCGAACTCGGCAGTGACACTAGCCCTGGTCAAACCCGATCTCACGGATGTCTCGAACGTCATGCAAGTGCAGGCGTCGATGTATGCCTACTACAACAGCCAGTCGGTCGCGATCGTCGGATATCCCACCAACGACACGCTCGACTGCCCGGGTCTAAAGTCGCCAGGAAACACGCTGAATTCCTGCCAGTGGCAGCCATTTACGAATGATTATGCGCTGTTCGTCTATGCCCTTCCGCTATTCACGGGCTCGCAGAATTTCGCTACCCGCGATCCATTTTTTACCAAGTGGTCGGCGTTTGGAGGAATCAGCGGGCTCGGTCCCACAGCCTCGGCCGAAACCATGGTGACCAGCCAGTACGGGCCGCAGGCTACTTTCCAGACCTTCGATCAGGGCGCGATTTACAACATCACTTCTGGAGTCTTGACTGGCCGGCTCCTCGCCGTGAAAGAGCCTGTTTACGATCTGTACGTGGCCCAGGGCGGTCAAGGCGGCACGATGGGCTTGCCGGTAACCGAGGAACTGGTTGCCGCGAACGGCATGATCCAGCAAACTTTCGAAGGCGGCGCGATCCAATACAACCCTACGACGGGAATCGCGGTTCTGCTGCCGCCAGTTGCTTCCATCACGTTGGCTCCCGTGGGCCCGCTGCATCTGAACGCGGGCGATACGGCGATGGTACAGGCGTCGCTATTCTCGTCCACGGCGGGATTGCTGACCGATCGCACCGTCGCCTGGAACACGACAAATGGACAGGTCGCGCAGGTTCAACCGAATGGTCTTTCGGCGACGATCAAAGCGGTGGGAGCGGGCACTGCGTCGATCACCGCGAGCTCGGGCGGGAAAACGAGCGCGGCGCTCGTCGTCACGGTGACGGCGGTCTGCTGCCAGATCGGCGAAGGCGCCCCGACCTCGTCGATCCAGCAGGCGTTTCAAAACGCGGTGACTCGAAACACGCTTACAGTGCAGCTTCCCGCCGCGTCGCCGGTTTCGCGCGTTGGAAACGGATATGTACAGCAACTTCTGGGTACCGGCCCGACGCCGGTTTCGTATTTGGTCGCAGTACCCGATGGATCGATCGGAGGATACGTGCTTTCGGGTGCGATTCTCGCGGCTTACACGTCGCTCGGCGGACCGGCGGGATCGCTCGGATATCCGCTCGCGGACGCGACTCCAGGAGGACGCCAGGTTTTTCAGCAAGGTGCGCTCGCGGGAAGTCCGGTGCAACTCGTCAACGGAGCGATTCTGACCAAATGGGCGAGCCTCGGATATGAAACGGGCGTCGCGGGTTTGCCCACATCGGCGGCCAATTCGTTTCAGACTTTCAGCGGAACATCGGGAAACGTACAGTCGTTCCAGAGCGCGATGATCGTGGCTCCGGCGATCGGCACGCTCGCCGGCCAAGCATTCGCCATTAGCGAACCAGTTCTCACGGCCTTCACGGCAAAAGGCGGCCTGACGGGCGACCTTGGCGCGCCTACGGATGACGAGCACAACGTCGGAGCCTTGCGGCAGCAGGACTTCGAAGGCGGGTACATCGACTACGTTCCCGGTACGACCGCCGCGACGTCGACCATTACGCCTCGGCAACCTGTCATCAGTGCGACGCCTGGAACAGTATTGAGCGGGACGCGTGTACACCTGGTGATCGGAGGATTTCAGAACGGCGCGACAGTTCGCGTTTCCCAGACCGGCCAGCCCGATTTTCTGGTGACCATCGCCAGCGGTGCCTACGTATGGGACGCCCTCGTTCCAACGTCGGCCCAAAATAGCTTGGTCACGATCAAGGCCACCGATGTCGCGACGAACGCTTCCGCGCAAGGTTCGTACACGATTCTCAGCGCGGCGTCGTCGGCGTTGTCGGTATCCATCGTCTCCGGGGACCAGCAAACTGGAGCGCCCGGCGCGCAGCTAGCTTCGCCTTTGGTTGTCGTGGTGCGCGATCAGAACGGCGATCCGGTAGCGGGACAGACTGTAGCGTTTGCGGCAGCGCCGCCAGGGGCACTGATCGCCCCAACCGCGATCACGGATGCGAATGGCCAAGCCAGCGCGACGTTGCGGCTTCCACTCTCGGAAGGAATCGCTCTGGCAACCGCGCAGGCCGGAAAACAAGTGGTCACCTTCAGTGCGAAATCCGCGGCGTTTTCGTTGACCAATTTTCCAGCATTGTCGCAGCCGGTCGATGGCACACTCGGCAATGGGACCGACAGCATCCGGCAGAAAGGCGCGTTGCTCACCGCGGCTGCGTCGATCCTGCGGTATCACCAGATGCGCGGCGAGCTTCCGCAGCCGAACGGCTTGGCTGATCCCGCCACGCTGAACACGTTCCTCAAAGCGTTTTGCGTTTTCGACGCGCAGGCCAATTCGATCTGCGACGGATTCCTCACCTTCGGCACGAGCACCGAGCAAACGGTCAACCTGTGGCGGCTGGGAGCGTTTGTCGGAGGCTCGGTGGATGTACAGGTCGAGCAACTCGATCTCAACGTCGCACGCGATCTGGTAGCGTCAGGAACGCCGGTGTTGTTGGCGCTTGCGTTCGTACCCGAATTTCCGTCACTAACTCCGCCCACGTTTCTATATGGATCCCACTATGTGGTCGCGACCGGAATCGCGGGTGATGGCAGCATCGTAATCGCCGATCCGGCGCTCACCTACACCAACCTGAACAGCTACAGTCAATTCAGTTCGGGTGGTAATGCCTTGGCGGTGCGACTTACGTCCGTCCTGCATCTCACGCCGCAGGCGCCCGCGTCGTCGGGATTTCTGGTGGCAACGAACACGGTGGCTTCGATCTCCTCTGTGGCTGGAACGTGCGGCAATGTCATGTGGGTCGCGGGTATCGCTGCGTCGTTACCCGTAGCGCAGCCCGCCAGCTCCGCGGGCCAGCTGTTCTTTCAACAGTGCGACGGTGCGCGCAATTTGTATGAGCTTGATGTGAACGCCCAAAGTCCGTTCAATGGATCCTTCACCGACCTCTCCGCTAACGCCGCCCGCATCGTCCTGGACGCTCCCGCTTCCACGTCTTCTCTACTCAGGCACAACGGCACCAAGTGGAACGTCGGTCCGGTATCGACCAGCATCTCGACGTCAGGCGTGATCAACCCCGCGAGCCTCACCACTCAAGTCGCTCCCGGCGGATTTGTGTCGATCTACGGCGCCGGCTTGTCGAACGCCACCAGCGTGCAGATCAACGGCGAGCCTGCCAACATCGTTGCCGCGCTCTCGTTCCTGGTGAACGCAGTTGTTCCGCTTGACATCGCGCCTGGCACGGCGACGCTTAGCGTGACCTCGCCACACGGCAGCGCGCAACAGAGTATCACGATCTCAAACGTCGCCCCCGCAATTTTTTCCACGGGCGCCGGACAAGCCGCGATCACCAATCTCAACAATTCGCTGAATACTCCCGCGAATCCGGCCTCCCGCGGCAGCGCTATTGTCATCTACGGCACCGGATTCGGCGCGGTTTCGACCAGCGGAGGATTCAGCCGCGCCGTCGACCCAGTGACTGCGGTGATCGGCGGCGTCGAAATCCCGGCGTCGTTCGCGGGGTTGACTCCCGGAGTGCCTGGCCTCTACCAGGCGAACATTGTGCTGCCCTCGACGCTTCCACCCGGCCTCTCGCTTCCGTTGTATCTGAAGCAGGGCGGTGAGGTGAGTAATACGGTTACCGTCGCAGTCCAGTAATTGCATTTTCCCTCGAGGTACGGCTGCTGAGAATCTCTAGAAGCCTCGAAGGTACTCGAACATCTGGTGCAAAGCCTGGGCCCGATGGCTGACTTGCATCTTTTGTTCATCCGTCGCCTCTCCGAAAGTGCATCCGAATGGCTCATGATAGAACAGCGGATCGTAGCCGAATCCATGCGGGCCGCGAGCCTGGTCAATAATCTGGCCCTCCACTGTCCCGCGGAAAGTTTTCACCATGTGGCCGTCCTGCACCAGCGCAATCACGCACACAAATCGCGCCGACCGGTTTTCGACGCCATGAAGCCGCGCGAGAAGCAGCGTGTTATTGTCGCGATCGGTCGCATCCGGTCCCGCGAATCGCGCGGAATGCACGCCGGGCTCTCCGCCCAGCGCGGCCACTTCCAGGCCGGAATCGTCCGCGAACAGCCATCCCTGCGTTTGTGCGCCATAGTACAGAGCTTTTAAACACGCGTTCTCTTCGAACGTCGCGCCGTGTTCTTCGGGCGGGGCCGCGGAGATCGCGCGAATCTCAAAATCCGGAGCCGCCATTTGGAACTCGCGCAGCTTTCCACGGTTCGAAGTCCCGCAATACAGAATCATTCGAAACTTCGCTGTACCGCGATCA
>Ga0210400_10000145_pt1 | contig 95858 bp, 82 predicted proteins | sample IncBWH26MmetaG_FD_155456 | JGI IMG/M metagenome (GOLD analysis project Ga0210400, IMG submission 155456) | Forest soil microbial communities from Barre Woods Harvard Forest LTER site, Petersham, Massachusetts, United States - Inc-BW-H-26-M | ecosystem: Environmental > Terrestrial > Soil >... | reverse complement strand
TTGATTAGCCTTTCACCCCTACCCTCAGCTCATCAGAGCGATTTTCAACTCACACCTGTTCGGTCCTCCAGTCGCGGTTAAGCGACCTTCAACCTGGCCAAGGGTAGATCATCCCGCTTCGCGTCTAATACCACGTACTTGTCGCCCTATTCGGACTCGGTTTCCCTACGGCTCGCTTGCGCTTAACCTTGCACGTGACATTAACTAGCCGGCTCATTAAGCAAGAGGCACGCCGTCAGGCTTTCACAGACCGAAGTCTATGCATGGCCCTCCGACTGCTTGTAAGCATACAGTTTCAGGTTCTATTTCACTCCCCTCGCAGGGGTGCTTTTCGCCTTTCCCTCACGGTACTGGTTCACTATCGGTCGCTAGAGAGTATTTAGCCTTGGAGAGTGGTCTCCCCAGTTTCCCACGAGATTACACGTGTCTCGTGGTACTCAGGATGCCGCTTCGAGTCCGGTCCACTTTCCGTTACGTGGCTGTCACACTCTTTGGCCCCGCTTTCCAGCAGGTTCACGTAGTGTCCGGATTGGTAACTCTACTTATGCGGTCCTACAACCCCGACGTGTAAACACGTCGGTTTGGGCTTTTCCGATTTCGCTCGCCGCTACTTTCGGAATCTCTGTGATTTATTTTCCTGCAGGTACTGAGATGGTTCACTTCCCTGCGTTAGCTCATACCGGCCTATGTATTCAGCCGGCTGTAACGAGAGTTCATCTCGTCGGGTTTCCCCATTCGGACATCCCCGGATCAAAGCCTGCTTGCGGCTCCCCGAGGCTTTTCGCAGCTTGCCACGTCCTTCATCGCCTTCTAGCGCCAAGGCATCCACTGTACGCCCTTAGTAGCTTAATCATAAAACTCACTCAATACGTCGTCTTCTAAGGTGCTTCAATTTGCTTTCGCATTTCGTCGCTCACCGGAGTGGCTAAACTCCGGCTTTCCTCAGCTCGTTCGCCCTGTTTCAGCAGTTCCATTTTTCCCGTTCCCAGATTGCTCCGGTACCTAGGCTATCGACGCTACTATCCGCAGGTGCTTGACTGAGCTCGCCTTGTAATCCACAGCACTGCTCAACATACTCGAGCAGAACTTGTATGTAATCCACACCATCAATCCCCGGGGCGACCGTAATCGCTTCCGAGTTCTCGGCGTGAATTTGCCAGCCTTACTGTTGTCAAAGAGCGTTGGCCCTGATCCCATCAGGGGCCCCGATTTACATCAGGGCTTCCACCTTGCGGTGGACCTGGGAGCTTCTAGCATCTGATGCCGCTAAAAACGTCCCATAAAATACAAAACCCGGCGTCGAGCGCCGGGCACAACCGCCTATTGGTAGCGGTTCCACGCGAAGCTCGACAATATTTCACCCTGTGCTCGTAAGGCGCCTCACTATAGGATCTGTTCTTGGAGAACTTGAGACCCGACTGTGAATCCCCTGCACGGCCCAGCACTTTTGAGGAAGTGCCGAACCATTTGTAATCTTACATCAAGCCGAAAATATGTCAAGCGTTTCACAAAAACTTTTTTCGGAGCTTTCCACACCCCTGTGGAAGCTGTGGGAAACGCAGCCAAAGGCCCGTTTTCATTGATGATTGCAGCGGTTTACCCGCGCCAGAAAAAGTGCCTATTGGGGCCTAGTCCTTTTTCGGAACGGCAGCGTCCTTGGCTGCAGCGGCCTTCTTTTGTGCTTCCAGCGTCCACGGAGGAGTGACCCCGTTCAGGCGGGCATACGCGATGGACTGGCCGAAGTGCTCATGGTTGTGCACCACCAGGAGATAAATCACGTCGCCGGAGTTCGCCTCTGGCCCCAGCTTCTTTTCGGGGCGGGCGAAATCCGCATTGGTCATGCCCTGTAGCGCCGCTTCCGCGAAGGCATAGGACTTATCGAGTTGCTCGATGATCTTGGCCTTGTCCGTGGTCGAAGCTTCAAAACCTTCCACTTTGTAGGCCGGTACCGGGGTGACGCCGGTCATCAGAGACGTGATATTGAAGTTTGCTGCCGTGACATGGAGGAATAGCTCGCTGACCGAACGCACTCCGGCTTCGGGGCGCCAGGTATATTTGTCGGCGGGAATGGCGTTCGCCAGGCTCACCATTTTCTTGTGCAAATCCTGGAGATCAAGGAGCGCCTGGGGCTTCATGTCGTAGCTGGGGGGAGTCTTGTCTTCCGCCGGGGCATTGGCGCCGGGTTGTGGAGCGCGATTGCCAGAGTTCGCGTAGCCTTGGGAGGCCAACAGCAGGGCGAGTGCGGATAACAGCAGAACTGATTTTTTCATAAAGAGTCTCCTATGCGCCCCAAAGGGGCAAGGTGCCGGGTAGAGCGCGGGGAAAGAAACCGCGTATTCCAGAAGGAATTTAAGATCGGGCCCACACCCGGGCAGGACGCACAGTTAGACGGCGTCCCCCAAAAAACGCTTCGCGGTTAACACAGAAAATCCGAAACAATCCAGAGCGGCGCACCAACGCCAGGGCGGTTCGTCACTTTCCTGTCTACTTTTCCCCGCGAAATCCGAAAAATTTATGACGTTCGATTGATGGCAATCTGACAACCCGTTATCTCTCTCCGCATAGTCTTCCATCAAGCGGCTGCCAGAAAACACAGCGTTGTGCCGTGGGGGCCGTCATTACGTGTTCACAAAGGAGAAAGAAAATGAAGAAAAGAGATCCGCAGATTTCTGCCGGGTTGTCTTCCAACCGGCGGTCATTTTTGAAAAAAGGAGTGGCGGCTGCAGGCGCGGCGACGATGGGAGCAGGGCTGCTAAGCTCGCCGTCGCGCGCGTTCGCAGACGGGAATGAGGGAGGCAATGGCAGGCTGAACAAGGGAGACGCCGCGATCCTGCGTTTCCTGCAGGCGCTGGAAACGATCGAAGCCGACCTCTGGCGGCAGTACGCCGAGCTTGGAGGAGCCGGGGCGAAAACTCCAGGCACGACGGGAAATTCTCCCATTGACCTCTCGTTCCCAACGGCGCTCGCACCTCTTTACATCGCGGGCCTTCAACAACTCGATGGCGACATGCCGCAATATATCGACGACAACACCGACGATGAACTTTCGCACGAAGCTTTCTTGAGGAATTATCTGGAGTCGAAGGGCGAGCCCGTCGCCGACCTCACCAAATTCTTCAACCTGCAGCCCAGCCAGGTGACCGGCGTGCCGAATATCGGACGGCTGACCAACCTGACTCAGTTGACGGTGGATACCAGCTGGTGGACACGCTACCGGAGCGATTCCAAAAACCCAGACCTCGGTGACACCTTCGATCAGGCAATTCCGACGCTCGCGGTGGGCCAGCACACGGCCATCCCGAGAACAAACGCGGACTTGAGCGCGGATCCGAACCAGCCGGGCGGAGTATCGGTCCACACGCAGGCGATCGCCAACACGGCTGGATTTCACTTCGCGTTCATCGAGCAGGGCGGCAGCAGCCTCTACCCGCAACTTGCGCAGCGCGTGAGCAACGCGGAAGTGTTGCGAGTGCTGCTCTCGATCGGCCCAACGGAAACCTCGCACTTCCAGACCTGGCACGACAAAGCCGGTAACGCAATTCTTCTGACGGATACCGACACAGGTTTCCCGGGCTCAACCGGCGCGACCGTCACCTTTCCGAATCTCAACGGTTTCACGAATCCGATACAGGCCGACGAATTCCAAACCAATCTGATCATGCCGGAACCCACGTTCTTCTTGAACAAGAAGTTGGGCATGGTCTCCATCATTCGACCGACGGAAACCGAAGGGGCGGCAATGGCCGCGCTGCAAAGCTTGACAGATGACGGGTTGTTCATCGGCCATACATCGAAGAGCGGGAAGTCCGATGGATTCGCGGAATTGCTGCAGGGGCTCGCGGAAGAAGCGGACAACGCGCGTCGGCAAGTCGAGTAATTCCAGCAACGGATAGAATACCGCCGGCGGTAGCCTGAACGCCGAGCGCAGATCTAACTAAAAGTCGAAGGGTCCGGACTGCTGAAGTCCGGACCCTTTTGATTTTGAAAACGTGTATGAGGCTCGAAGGCTCCAATAAACGCGGCTCAAGGCCACAAGCCATTGAAAAATCTTCAGGGTGAATCGCAGGACGCGAGGAAGCGACAGCCAAACAGCGCGGGCAAAAACTTGTAACTGAAATTGCCGAGACGCATCGAATGGGACCAGCCGTTAGGGGCCCGACGGGCATTCGGGCTGTGACAAACGCGAAAACGTTTCGTCGCGCACGGCGGAAGGCAACGCAAATCCCGCCGCTCGCAACTAATCGGAATCGCTTAGCCCCGTAATCTTGACACTGAGGGGTAGGCAGTCTACACTACGGAGTTTTTAGATGGCCCTTGGGAGCCGTCTGAGTGAGGTCAGAAAGAAAATGGATAAGAAGCGCCTGGAATATTACAAGAAAAAACTTTTGAATCGCCGCGATGAGCTGGTGAAGACCATCACGCGCACGGAAGAAGAAGGACGGCAAGCGGACGACGATCCGACCGTCGACCTGGCGGATAAGGCGGCCAACTCTTACACCAAGGAATTCCTTTTCGGCCAGACGAACACGGACCGCGCGATCCTGAACATGATTGACGAAGCGTTGAAGCGGATCCGCAGCGAAGAGTACGGCACCTGCGCGAACTGCCAGGAAGAGATGCAGCAGAAGCGCCTGGAAGCCGTGCCCTGGGCCAAGCACTGCATCACTTGCCAGGAAAAGAAGGAACAGGGCCTGCTCTAAGAGAAATTGCATTACCCATCCGTAAGATAATTAACTTATAATCGAAGCGGAAGCGGTTCGTGAGGCAGATGTCGCCCCATTCGAACTCCCGCGTTTACGTGGCGCGCTGGCTGGAAACTCTTGCCGGCGCGCTTTCGTCTGTTCTCTTCCCTTCCGGCTGCCGGCTGTGCGAAGCCTTGCTGACGCGGGCGGATCGCCTGCCGGTCTGCGACTCCTGCCTCAAATCGTTTCGGGAGCTTCCGCAAGAGATCTGCGATCGCTGCGGGCAACCCTGGACGGAATCCGGCGACGTGGATGGAGACGAGAGCGTATGCCGGGAGTGCCAGGAGCGGGGGTTTGCGTTTGACGCCGCGCGGAGTTTTGGGATTTATGAAGGCTCCCTGGCCCGGGCGATCGTGCTGATGAAATACGAGAGGATCGAACCCCTGGGAGGGTGGTTTGCGAAGCGGTTGCTGGAGGCGGCCCGCAGGCTGCCAGCGGGTTTCGTTGCGGACGTGATCGTGCCGGTTCCGCTGCACCGCACGCGCCAGAAGGAGCGGGGGTTCAACCAGGTGGACCTGTTTGGAAAGCCTTTGGCCCGGAAACTAGGGCTGCCTTACCGACCAGTCTTATTGAAGCGGGAACGCGCTCGCCCGGAGAAACATCTCCTTCATTTTGAAGAACGTTGGGAGGCCGTACGTGGCGCTTTTGTCATCCGGGAAGGCGGGCGGGTTGACAATTTGCGGATATTGCTCTTAGATGATGTTATGACGTCGGGAGCGACGCTTGACGCATGTTCGCGTGCGTTGCGCGAAGCAGGCGCCAAATCGGTTACCGGGTTGACCATCGCCCGGGCCGTGCGGCGGGCCATCCCGGCGAGAGAAAGTGTTTAGCCTGAAGGGCGCGCGATGAGCGCTAGACGACCAGAAACGGTCGATGCCCGGGGGCGATACGTCCCCGAAGCGGGCGGCGTGCTTGTGCCCGGCGCTTCGGGGAATGCTGGAACACGGCACGTTCACAACCTGACTCCCCGCCGTGCTTCCCTGATGCAGGAACCAGTCCTGGTCCTGAACGCCACCTACGAACCGATTAATGTGACCGCGGTGCGCCGCGCGATGGTGCTGCTGCTCAAGGGCGTGGCCCAGGCGGAGGAAGTGCACAACGCGGAGGTTCATTCTTCCGCGCATGCCCACAAGGTGCCTTCGGTGATCCGGCTGCTCGCTTACCGGCACATTCCTCAACAGAGCCGTGCTCTTTCGCGGAAAAATATCCTGTTGCGCGACCGGAATACCTGCCAATTCTGCGGAAAGATATTTCCGAGTTCAGAGCTTACCTTGGACCATGTGATGCCCAGGTCGCGGGGCGGGCGCTCGAGCTGGGAGAACCTGGTGGCTTGCTGCTATCGCTGCAACAACAACAAGGGCGACCGGACACCCGAAGAGGCCGGCCTGAAATTGGCGCGGAAGCCGCGGCCGTTTACGCTGCATACTTCGCGGCAGTTAATGCGTCTGATCGGCCATCGCGACGAACGGTGGCGTAAGTATCTGTTTTATTAACGCTTAGGCTGCACCGCAAAAAAATAAGGTTAGCGCAATTTTTTCGAAACCTTTTTCCCTGAGGGGCATCTAACCTTATAACAACCACTTCGAGGACACACCCCGGGGAGCTTGAGCGCCACTCACGTGGAATTCAGGCTCCTCTCCTAATTTACAGCCCATTTTTTGCGAAAGGCCGCAAGTTCAGGAATTTTTTGCACTGCTTGATTTGGGGAAACTTTCCAGAGCGGATTCTTCGTCGGGAAATTCCGGAAAAACCTGGTAGAGCTGCGTCACCTTCAGAATTTCTTCCACTTTCGGCGCGAGTCCAACCACCTTCATTGCGCCGCCTTTTTTGACGACCGCGAGATAGTTGCGAACGAGTTCCCCGATTCCAGAGCTATCCAGATAATCGAGCCCATTCAGATTCAGGACGATGTTGTTGTCGCCCTGACGAAGAAGACGTTGAATCGCGTCGCGAAACGCCTGGCCTTCGAAAGAGGTGAGGCGCCCGCTGACATCCATGAGGGTCACCTTGTCTGCCTGCCGGATTTTGATGGTGAAACTCAAGGTCGAGTCCTTTGTGTGAAGGAGAGGATGATTTTACATTGAATCGCGAAGAAGGCAAGAGGAGGAGAGTGGCCGCGAAATGAAAATTTATTCACAGATTTTATTGACGAAACATTACGCGGAGACCGCGGCGCCAGCTTTCGGCCAGGCCGACGCGGATGATTTCCATGTCGCGCGAAAGATAGCGTTGGAGGGTGTCGGTGGTGGGATGAAAGCGAAGGGCAGGCGCGATCAGATAGACAAGCGGCGGCGCGGGCTGGAGCTCGATGCCAGGAAAATAACCGTAGCGCGCGAAGTCTCCCTGCGATTGATGCCAGCGAATGCGAGACCAGTAGTCCGCCGCCTGGAAGGGGAGATCCACGTTTTCGGAGGCTTTGAGTTCCAGGATGGCGAGGCGTCGGCTGCGCGTCACGCACAATAAATCCAGGATGCCATGCTGGCCGGCAACTTGGGCGAATACCTGCTCGTAGACGTGTTCGGGATCGAGTGAAATATCAACGCGGGTGACATCCTGGCAGACCAGGGTTTGCATCCACCGCTCCGCTTGCGCGCGATAGAGGGAGTGCCGAACGTTGCTGGCCAGCGGACTGCGAAAATTCTGCAGGTTGGCGATCAGTTGTTTCAGTGCAGGTTCATTTTTCGAACAAAGTTCCGCCCAGGTGGAATCGCTGCCAAAGTAAATTTTGTTTTCGTGCCAGCGGGCGAAGACGAGCCCGCGAAAACGCAAGACCACTTCCTGGCTGTGCGGCGTGGCGTGGGCGCGAATGGACTCGGGACTGAGAGCGATAAGAGGAGCCAGAGCCGAGGCGGCGCGGTCGAGGAGCAGTTGCGTTTCGCGGCGCGGCACAAGCCAGGAAGCCACGTTGCCGCTGGCGCAGGGATCCACACGATTCAAGGTTTCCCTGAGTGGATCGAGTTCGTAGACTTCGACGGCGAGTCCTTCGCGGAGGGCGCGTAGACGGTTGGCGAGGACGGCGGATTTTCCCTTGGGGAGAATCAATCGCAGGGTGGCCAGGCCGGCGCGTTTCGCGGACTGGCGCGACTTTTCGAGCCATAGCAATCCGTAGGTGAGACTGCTTTCAAGCGCGTCTTGCGATTCGCCTTCGGGGACGGCCAGAAACGCAGTGTTCGAGGAACCGCGGTGCAGGATTCCGCGCGTGTAAATTTTCGAAAGCGAATGCTCCAGATCCTGCGCGACTGAGATTTTTTCGAGGGTTTCGTCAGGAAATTGTTCCGCGAGGATGCGGCGCAACTGCTCGCAGAAACCTTCGCGGGAAAGATCGCGCGGGCCGGGGGCGTATTCCAGGCGGACGATTTCCAGGCGCTCCGGCCTGGCGCGGCCGAAGCGCTCGACGGCGAGGGCCAGGCGGTCCTGGGAATTGCCAGTGATGGCGACGACGCGGCGGGTGACGTTGCAGTTTTCCGACCACAAGTGCAGCAAGGGCTTTTCGGCGTTTCCCCGGACTTCCCAAGAAAGCGGCGATACCGAGGTGACACGGCCCCCATTTTCGCGGATTTCGACGGCGCCGGGGACGAGGATGTCCTGGAGGCTGGCGCGCAGGTCTTCAGCTAAATTCATGGCGACAGTCTAATATAACGATGCCGTTACTTAGCAATTATTTTAAGGTGGCGAGTTGTAAATAGGTGACCTGAACTGCAGGCTGCTGCAGGTTCCAACTGGTAGGCACTCGATCGAAGGAGATGGAAAAACTGCGTTTCTGGCCGGGACCCAGGGCAACAGGCGGAATACCGAGGACGCTGCGAGTTTCGCGGAGAACGACCTGATGAAGGTCGTCGAAAAATTCTACGGTGACGCTCATTCCGGTGACCGTCTGCTGGCCTGCGTTTACGATATCGGCGTCGAGGATGGTTACCTCCTGGTGAAGGAAATTTTCAGCGCGGCTGAGGGCGATATTTTCGATCTGAATGCTTTTTGCGTAAGTTTGCTCCGCCGGGCTCATCGGAACGAAAGCGTTTGAGGACGCGTCACGGAAGGAGCTGTGTCGAGGGGATTTAAAGGCGAACCAAAACGAAAGGGCAATCGCGACAATGACCAGGGCCCCGAGGAGAATATTCAACGGTAGCGGCTTCCGTTGTTCGGGGTCCGGCTGATTTTGCAAAATTTCCTGCATGAACTTTCCTTGTCAGGAGCCTTGTCGCGGGCCTTACCGCGGATATCGAAGCCGGGGAATCAGATTAGCGGCCGACTTGCAGCCGCAGGACCAGGGGCTCCGGCAATTTTGCGTCGCGCATGCGCTTTTGCACGCCGGTGATGTCGTAGGGAACACGCCAGAATTCGACGGTGTGGTTATCGAGATCGGCGATGGCGAAACCGGCGCGGGGATCGGTGTCGCGGGGCTGCCCGATGGAACCGGGATTCAACAGATAGCGTTTCGCGTCTTCGAGGCGTAAAGCGCAACGCGACTCGTTGCTCCGGGGATGCAGCGAAAGGACTTCCAATTCGGGGTCTTGGTAGGCAAAGCCGCCTTGATGATGCGTGTGGCCGAAAAAGGTGACCTGACTCGTGGAATCCAAAAGGCCTTCAAGAGCTTGCGAAGGTGTAAAGACGTATTCATCTTCATCTTGAAACGCGCCGTGGACGAGAACAACTCCCTCCGCTTCGAGCGGGCCTTGCGGCAAACCGGCGAGCCAGCCGAGATTTTCGTTGGAGAGTTGGGAACGAGTCCAGTTGACGGCGGCTTTTGCAACGGGATTAAAGTCGTCCGTGGGCATGAGTTCTGCGACAGCTTTGTCGTGATTTCCCCGGATGGTGACTGCGCCGAGTTCGCGGATGCGAGATGTGACTTCGTTGGGATCAGGACCATAGCCGACTACGTCGCCGAGGCAAATCAGGCGCTGCCAGCTCCCCTCCGCTGCATTGAGGGAGGCTTCCAGAGCAGATAGATTTGCATGGATATCCGTAAGGACTAGAAGTCGCATCCCTGGGGTTCCGGACCTTTCAAGAGTATAGATGAAGCCGGGGAAAGCTGCACAGGACAAAGTAATTATTTCCAGGCCCTGCAGGAGAGCGTGTTGCATGTCGCAAAAATGTAACAAAAAAACTGGGGTAAACGACGAAACATTCGGCTAGTGGGTTTCGTCTATACCAGTGCAGCCGGGTTTCAGGCTGTTCGGGATGGATAGAGATTAAAAACGAAACCCCGCGGTGGCAGCCGCGGGGCAAGTGACACGCAGATTTTCCGGCTCTTGGACCAGGAAGAAGAGGTGTCGTCTTCGAGAGGCTACTCTTCACCTGCGCGTGTGTCAATACTCCTTCCTTCTTGAACAAGTCTCGGTTGACTCGCTCCTCGAAAGGAAAGATGCACATGAAAAGCAATACGTTGGTTCGCAGTCTGGCTCTCGCCGCCGCCTTCGCGATGACCGTTCCCATGTTCGCGAAACCCGTGGCAAAGGCGCTTGCCGTTCCCCACGCGGTAAAATTCGGCAATGTGGATGTGAAGGCCGGCGATTACCGCGCCATGATCGACGACAACCATCTGACGCTTCTGAACGGCAAGAAAGTGATCGCGGAATCCGCTGGCCGTTGGGAAGACCGCAGCCAGAAGTCGCCCTACACGGAAATCGTGTCGAACAGCGATGGCCGGGTGCTGGAACTCCGCTTCGAAGGCAAGACCCAAGTATTTGTGCTCTCCGAGTAAAGGGAGCGCCCGTGAACTTTCCTGACCCGATGCGAGGGGAGCTGGCTTCGATGGCAGCTTCCCTCCTCGTTCTCCTTTCGGGAGAACTATTGAAGTGGCAATTTCCGGCTGTGGCAGCCGGGGAGAAGTTGAATTCGCTCGTAAGCGCTTTGCGTACGAAGATCCCCCACTCCGCCTTTGCGCTGATCCGCCGCTAGCGGATCAGCATGCAATCTCCATAACTGTAAAAACGATAGCGTGCAGCTACCGCGTGGCGGTAGGCCTGGAGGATATTCTCGCGGCCTGCGAACGCGGAAACCAGCGCCAGGAGCGTGGATTTCGGCAGGTGGAAGTTTGTGAGCAGCTTGTCCACCACGCGGAAGTTGTGGCCCGGGAGTAGAAAAATCTCGGCTTCGCCGCGGCCGGCGGAGAGTAGTTCCCTTCCTCCAGCACTCGCGGCGCGAGCCGCCGCATCTTCCAGAGTACGAATCACTGTGGTTCCCACGGCGAGAATGGGACGCGACTGAGATTTTGCCTGTCGAATTTTTTCGACGACTTCCGCAGTGATTTCATACGCTTCGGAGTGAATTTTGTGTTCTTCGAGCGTTTCGGCGTGGACGGGCTGAAATGTGCCCAGGCCGACGTCGAGCGTGACTTCGCAGAGTTCGCAGCTTTTTGCTTTAAGTTCGTCGAGAATTTCCGGTGTGAAATGCAGCCCCGCCGTCGGCGCGGCAACCGCCCCCGGGCGCCGCGCGTACACCGTCTGGTAACGCTGGCGGTCGCTTGCCTCATCGGGGCGATCGATGTACGGGGGAAGAGGGACGTGGCCGAGAAGCTCCAGGTTTTCCTCGGCGGAGAGTTTATTCCGCGAAGTGAAGCGGACGGTGCGAATACCCAGCTCGCCTCGTGAAAGAACTTCAGCTTCGAGTTCGCCTGCTCCAAACTGCACTTGTTCGCCTACCTGCATTTTCCTGCCTGGACGGACCAGGGCTTCCCAAATATCTGCGTCAAGTTTTCGCGTGAGAAATACTTCCACGTTTCCGCTTAAGTGTTCGCGGACTGTTTTGCGAGCAGGGTGCTGGGAGTGAACACCGAGGCGTTTGCCGAAGAGGCGAGCGGGAATTACACGGGCATTGTTGAAGACGATCAACTCTTCGCCCGTGAGAAAGTCAGGGAGGTCTGCGAACAGCGCGTCTTGGAACTGACCGCTAGTCCGTTCGACGAGGAGCAAACGAGATCCGTCCCGGCGATCGAGGGGGCGCTGGGCGATTAGGCCGGCCGGGAGGTCGTAGTCAAAGTCGTCGACGCGCATGAAGCATAACTATAACAAGAAGCGAGAGATGGCAGGAATTGTCCATTCTCAAAGAGGCAAGGAACGCGAGGTTGAGCCCTGCCTTCGCTCATATCTATAACAATTTGAAGTACATAATAGAAGTCAAGGGGTCTGCAGAAAATATTTGACAATATCACGCTAAGATTTTATGCTTTGCGTACCATAACTCATGGAGGACTTGGCAATGCGAACCACAATCACTCGTTTTGAACCCTTTCGGGCTAACTCGCTCCAGCAGCAGTTCAGCCGCCTCTTCAACGAGGCCTTTGAACGCACTTCGGACGAGTCCAGCCTCACCACCTGGGCGCCCCCAGTCGACATTTTTGAAACCGAGCACGAACTGGTGGTCAAGGGGGATCTTCCGGACATCAAACCGGAAGAGCTCGACATTCGTGTCGAAAACAATATCCTGACGATTAGCGGCGAGCGGAAATTCGAGAAGAAGGTGAACGAGAACAACTACCTGCGCGTGGAGCGTTCGTATGGCTCGTTCAGGCGGAGCTTCTCGCTGGCGAACACCGTAAACAGCGAGGCCATCAAGGCCGAGTACAAGAACGGCGTGCTGACGCTGACGATCCCGAAGCGCGAGGAAGCCAAGCCGAAGCAGATCAAGGTGAACGTGGAAGCACCGGCAGTGGCGGCGGCAAGCCGGTAATTTACAAAAGTGCCAGCACGGCGAAACCCGCCGTGAGGTAGCATACGGGGCTGGCTGAAAAGCCGGCCCCTTTTCATGAAGAATTGAGTTTGCGAGGGAATTATGTTGCGTTTCGACAAAATGACCGTAAAGGCCCAGGAGGCCATACAGGAGTCGCAGGAGATTGCCGCGCGCCACGAAAACCAGGCGATTGAGCCGCTGCACCTTTTGGTGGCGCTGGTGGAGCAGAAGGACGGCGTTGTGCCGCCGCTGCTGGCGCGGCTTGGCATTCGCAATGAATTGCTGATGCAGGATGTGGACCGGGAGATCAGCCGGCTCCCGAAGGTGCAGGGATTCGGCCAACACAACATGAGCCGGGCGTTGAACGACGTGCTGGAGCGGTCGTTTGACGAGGCCCAAAAGTTCAAGGACGAGTACGTCTCGACGGAGCATCTGTTTCTGGCGATCGCGGCGGCGGAAAGCGATCCCGCGGGAAGACTGCTGAAGAAGCATGGGGCTTCGCATGAGGCAATTTTGCATGCATTGGCCGGGGTGCGGGGGAGCCAGCGGGTGACCTCGCAGAATCCGGAGACCACATACGCCTCCCTGGAGAAATACGCGCGCGATCTCACGGACCTGGCGCGGCGCTCGAAGCTGGACCCGGTGATTGGGCGCGACGAAGAGATTCGGCGCGTCATGCAAATTCTAGCCCGGCGCACGAAAAACAATCCGGTGCTGATTGGCGAACCCGGCGTTGGAAAGACGGCGATTGTTGAGGGATTGGCGCAGCGGATTGTGTCCGGGGACGTGCCCGATGTATTGAAGACGAAGAGGCTGGTGGCCTTGGATATGGCCGCGCTGGTGGCGGGAGCAAAGTTTCGCGGGGAATTTGAGGAACGCCTGAAGGCGGTGCTGAAGGAAGTTTCCGAAGCCGAGGGACAGATCATTCTGTTCATCGATGAATTGCACACGCTGGTTGGCGCGGGCGCGGCGGAAGGGTCGATGGACGCCTCCAACATGCTGAAGCCGGCGCTGGCGCGCGGAGAGTTGCGGGCCATCGGCGCGACAACTCTGAACGAATACAAGAAATACATCGAGAAAGATCCGGCGCTCGAGCGGCGGTTCCAGCCCGTGCTGGTATCCGAGCCGACCGTTGAGGATACGATTGCGATTCTGCGCGGGCTGAAAGAGCGCTACGAAGTGCATCATGGCGTGCGCATAAAAGACGCGGCGATACTGGCGGCGGCGACGCTTTCGCATCGCTACATTTCCGATCGCTTCTTGCCCGACAAGGCCATCGATCTGATCGACGAGGCGGCCGCCAGCCTGCGCATGCAGATCGATTCCCTGCCGACGGAGATTGATGAAATCGAACGGCGGATCATGCAACTGGAAATCGAGCGGCAGGCGCTGCTGAAGGAAACGGATGCGCACTCGGTGGAGCGGCGCGGGCAAATTGAAAAGGAACTGGCAAAGTTGAAGGAAGATTCCAGCGGGCGCAAAGCCCGGTGGCAGGCGGAGAAGGAAGCCATCGGCAAGATTCGCAAGCTGAAGGAGCAGATCGAGCAACTGAAGGCGGAGGCGGAACGCTACGAGCGCGCGGGCGACCTGGCGAAGGTGGCCGAGATTCGCTACGGAAAAATCGCTCAGGCAGAGCGTGAGCTGAACGCGGCACAGGAGCGGTTTGCCGCGGTACAGAAAGACGCGCCGATGCTGAAGGAAGAGGTCGACGAAGAGGACATCGCCAAGCTGGTGAGCAAGTGGACGGGAATTCCCGTGGGGCGATTGCTGGAAGGCGAATCGCAGAAACTGGTTCACATGGAAGAGCGCCTGCGGCAGCGCGTGGTGGGGCAGGATGATGCTCTTGGCCGCGTGGCGAATGCGGTGCGGCGCAGCCGGGCGGGGCTTTCGGACGCCAAGCGGCCGATCGGTTCGTTCATTTTCCTGGGGCCGACGGGCGTGGGCAAAACGGAGCTGGCGCGCGCGCTGGCGGAATTTTTGTTTGACGACGAAAAGCTGATGATCCGTATCGATATGTCCGAGTACATGGAGAAACACGCGGTTTCGCGGCTGATCGGCGCACCTCCGGGCTACGTCGGTTACGAAGAGGGCGGGCAACTGACGGAGCAGGTGCGGCGGCATCCATACTCGGTGATTCTGTTCGACGAGATCGAGAAGGCGCATCCCGACGTGTTCAACGTGCTGCTGCAGATTCTGGAGGACGGCCGGCTGACGGACGGGAAAGGCCGGACGGTGGATTTCCGGAATACGGTGCTGGTGATGACGAGCAACGTGGGCTCCACGGCGATTTTTGAATTGTCGGAAAAGGATCCGGAGCGGGCGCGGCGGGAAGCGATGGAAGCGTTGCGTGCGGCGTTCCGGCCGGAGTTCATCAACCGGATTGACGAGATCGTGATTTTCAATCCGCTTGGAAAAGAGCAACTGGCGCGGATCGTCGGGATGTTGCTGAAGAGCGTGGAAAACCTGCTGGCGGAACGGAAAATCACGCTGGAGATCACTCCGGCGGCGACGGAAGTCCTGCTGCGGGAAGGTTACGATCCCGCATACGGGGCGCGGCCGCTGCGGCGGACAATTCAGCGGCTGATTCAGGATCCGCTGGCGCTGCAAATCCTGGAAGGGAAAGTTTTGCCGGGAGACCGCCTGCGCGTGGATCGCGATGGGCAGAAAGAGGCGATGCGGTTCGAGCGGGTGGAGGCAAAGCAGCCGGCGGCAGCTGCGGGAAAGAAGTGAGGGGGATGAGGAAGCCGGATTTTCAGGAGCTTAGAAACCTGGGGCCGGCGGGCGGGCGCGCCCAGCGTTCGATTTTAGGATGAAAGATTGATTGGGCTGATGCGTATTCATAGAGGAAGGCTGACGACATGAAAGTTTTGCGGACTGGTGCAATTTTAATTCTACTGAGCGTGCTGCTGGTGGTGGCGGGCGGGGCGATCGGCGGACGCGGCGGGCTGCAGATCGGGCTGGCGTTCGCAGTGGTAATGAATTTCGCTTCGTACTTTTTCTCGGACAAGATCGCGCTGGCTTCAAGCGGGGCGCAACCGGTTTCCCGCGAGCAATTGCCGCGTTTGTATGACGTGATGGAGCGACTGGCCGCGAAAGCCAATATTCCGGTGCCGAAACTCTACGTTGTGCCCGACGCAGCGCCGAACGCGTTTGCGACGGGGCGCAATCCGAATCACGCTTCGGTGGCGGTGACCCAGGGATTGCTGGAAATCATGAACGACGATGAACTGGAAGGCGTGATCGCGCATGAGCTTTCCCACGTTCGAAACTATGACATCTTGACGAGTTCAATTGCGGCGACGATCGCAGGAGCGATCACCTTCATGGCGTCCATGGGCAAATGGGCGATGATTTTCGGCGGATTCGGAAGAGACCGGGATGATGACCGGGGCGGCGGCGGATTGTCCGCGCTGCTGATGATTTTTCTGGCGCCGTTTGCGGCTTTGTTGCTGCAGCTGTTTTTGTCGCGGACGCGCGAGTACGCGGCGGACGAAACCGGTGCGCGGATGGTGGGCCAGCCGTATGGACTGATCAGCGCTCTCGAGAAGCTTGGAAAATACAATCGGCAGATTCCGACATCGGCGATTTCGCCGAGCACTTCCGCCCTCTGCATCGTAAAGCCAATGTTCGGGGGACAGACGCTCTCTTCTTTGTTCAGCACCCACCCGCCGCTGGAGGATCGTATTGCGGCCCTCAAGCAGATGGTCGGCACCCCGCTTCGTTAGCGAAAATAGCCAAATCTCGGACATAGAACATCCAATACGGGGTAAAGATTTCCCGGGCGCTTTTTGATCTCTGCCGTGGCATGAGCCTAATAGGCTGTTAATCGTCTTGGAATGAATGACTTACTTTGATTGCGCATCGGTTTCCGAGTTTGGCGAGGAAGGTGCACTGTTAGTTGTACCAGTCCGGGGGGACTGTGGCGGAAACTGGGGGAGATTGTATGAGCTGCCGAGACACTATCCATTTGATTTGCATGTATTTAGAGGGAAAGCTCTCTCCGAGCGTGCAGGGGGAGATTGAGCACCATCTGCAGGACTGCTCGGATTGCCGCCTGGTTTTGGACGCCGCGACCACCACCCTGGATCGCTATTTTGGGCCAGCTAAGCCCGTCTCTGATTCGCAAGCGGCCTGAGCCGAGAAATTAAATCCTTTTGAAATAATTACTTACAGGCAGAAGCGGCTACGGCCTTTCTGCCTGATTCTATTTTTCCCTGTAGTCGATTTTCAGGTTTCCACCCGATTGCGCAGTTGTAAAAATTGCGCTTGTCCCTCCTAATCTGTAATCTTTACTGGTACTAGTACCTTCCTCAGGCGCTTGTCCTGACTCCTCTGCAACATCTAACTCATTCCCTTCCAGCGGCTTGGAACCCCATGGCGCTGGGGAAGTGGTTTGGTGGTGGGAGTGCCCATCTACTGGATGAGCGGCGAGTTCGCCACTAAAAGGAGACGACGTCCATGAGCGAGTTTCAAGAAACCACAACGCAGGCAGCGGCACCCCGCTGGGTGGGCCTGGCGATTGCGGCATTGGGGGCAACCTCCCTGCTTGGCATTGGGATAGGCTGGAGCGCCCTGAATCAAGGGAAATCGACAGAACAGAACGTGCAGGCTTCGGTGAAGCAGCAGAACGAAGCATTGATGCAACGGCTTGCAAAGACCGACGATCAGAACCAGCAGCTTCAGAGCGACCTGAAGGTGGTGACGGACAAGCTGAACGTGACGCAGGAAGAGTTGGACCGCGCGCGCAAGGTGACCAAGTCTTCGGTTGTGGCCTACAACAAGAAGCTTTCCAAGGTGAACACGCAACTGGGCACCAAGGCGAACATTGAGGATGTGAACAAACTGAGCGGCGACGTTTCGGGCGTGAAGAACGACCTGGACGAAACCAAAGGCAAGCTGGATCGCGCCACGGGCGACATGGGCGTGATGAGCGGCCTGATCGCGCGCAACCACGACGACCTGGATGAACTGAAGCGGCGCGGCGACCGCAATTACTTCGAATTCACGATTCAACGGGCGAAGACTCCGCAGCACGTTGGCCCGGTGGCCATCGCGCTGAACAAGACGGACGCAAAGAAATCTAAGTTCACGATCACGGTTCTTGCCGACGACAAGTCCATCGAGAAGAAGGACCGGACGGCAGGCGAGCCGGTGCAGTTCTACGTGAAGGGAACGGGACGCACTTCACCCTATGAAATCGTGGTGTTCGACGTGAACAAGAACCAGATCACGGGCTACTTGTCCACGCCGAAGTCGGCAGGCGCGGCGACCGCGGCTACCAACACCTCCGGGCAATAACATCGGCCCGGGGACCATGGAAGTTCCTTGAGAGCAGGAGCGAAGGGGGAGGATCGAAAGATTCCTCCCCTTTTGCTTTTTCGGCTTGATGGGATAGATCCAAATGCGGGTCTGGACAGGTGCTGAATAGTTGTGACACCCTAAAGGGCGCCCTGACGGGGACAATAAACAAGCTGAAATTCAGGAGGGGATTAAACATGAAAGTTAAATTCGCAGCAGGTTTAGCACTCACTCTTTGTACAGCGGTCCTCACTTTGGGAGCCGATGGAAGCTGGACGGGATACATTTCCGACAGCGCCTGCGGAGCCAAAGGCGCAAACGAGAAGCACGCGGAATGCGCCGCGAAGTGCGTGAAGGAGAAGGGCGCAAAGTATGTGTTCGTCAACGATGCGGACCACAAGGTCTACGCCATTGACGCACAGGACAAGGTTGCGGCCCATGCCGGACATCACGTCACCGTGAAGGGCAACGTGGACGGGGATAACCTGAAGCTGACCAGCCTGGATATGGCGAAGTAACCTTCGGAACATTTTGAATGAAGAAAGGGGCAGGACTCGCGTCCTGTCCCTTTCTTTTTGTTCAATGCGAACCCCAGGACGGCGGCCTAAAGCCACCCTACACGTTTAGGGGATTCAATGTGCTTCGCGGGGGCGAGAGCCGCTTAGGCCGTAATAGGCGATATAGAGGTAGCAGATCGCCGGCAGGATGAAGGCACGGTGCAGGCCGATGGCGGGCATGTCCGCCAGAGTTCCAAAAAGAAGAGGAATGATCGCCCCGCCGACGATTGCCATGATGAGCAACCCCGAGCCATGGCCGGTGAGCGGCCCGAGATTGGCGATTCCCAGGGTAAAGATGCTGGGGAACATGATGGAATTGAAGAAACCCACTAGGATGATGCTGGCCATGGCGACGTGGCCGGTCGTCAGCATTGAGGTCACCACGAGCGCGCAAGCGCAGAATGCGGAAATCCCCAGGATGGTTCCGGTTTTGACTTTCTGCAGGATCGCGGAACCAATGAATCGCCCGATCATCGCCCCGCCCCAGTAATAGGCGACCAGCTGAGCGCCCTGCTTTTCCGGAAGATTCCCAATTTCATGAAGATGAAAATACTTGATGAGAAATGTGCCGATGGAGACTTCCGCGCCGACATAGACAAAAATCCCGACGACTCCCAGTATGAGATGGCGATATTTCCAGAGGCTGACGCCGGGACCGCTGCCCTTCCTTTGCGCCTCTGGGATTGACGGAAGCTTCAGGAAATGGATCACCACCGCGAGCGCGACCAGCAGCAGGCCAATGAAGAGATAAGGAGTCTTCACGGAAGAGGCCTGATCGACTTTATAGGCTTGCAGGGCCTGCGCGGAGAGCGAATTGAGCTCATCACTGCTCTTTGCGGTGGTAGTAAGGATAAACATTCCCCCAACCCAAGGGCCGACAGTGGTCCCGAGGGAGTTGAAAGCCTGGGTTAGGTTCAAGCGGCTGGAAGCCGTTTTTGGCGGGCCGAGAACGGCGACGTAGGGATTGGCAGCGACCTGGAGCACCGTGATGCCCGCGGCCAGAACCATCAGGGCGCCGAGGAACAGAGCGTAAGAAGCTGCGCTGGCCGCTGGGATAAACAAGAAGGCCCCCACGCCAGTCGTCAGCAGTCCGACGACAATAGAGGTTTTGTAGCTGGTGGCGTCGACGAGCTTTGCGGCGGGAATGGAAAAAATAAAGTACGCAAAAAAGAACGCGAATTGCACCAGGCTGGCCTGCTTATAACTTAAATCGAAAATGGACTGGAGATGCGGGGAGACGATGTCGTTCAGAACGGTGACGAAGCCCCACATGAAAAAGAGGGAGGTCAGGATGATCAATGCTCCGGTCTGAGTCTTCTGTGCACCACTTACATCGGACAACGGCTGTGCGGCTGTATTTTCCATTGTTTGGCGTCTCAATTCTCCGGAATGGGGCATAAAACCAAATGCGGTGATAGTGCCACAGTACGGGGCTGAGGAGAAATCGTTTCTGAGGAGTATTGCGTGGGAGAAAATGGGGAGGAAGGTAGGAGTTCAAGAGCTTAAGAGTTTGGGAGCGGGAGGTAGCGTCCACCTTAAGGTGGACGCTACAGGATGCTTACTACCGCGGGCGGAAACTTGGGTTAGCGCAGTTCGTAGACCAGGACTTGCATGGCGCCGTTGTCGGCGGTGGGGACGTAGAGGCGTTTTGTTTTGTGATCGAAGCCGACGGTTTTCGCGCCCTTCACAGTGACCAGTTCCTGGGCAAGAGAATACTTGTCCGGCGAATCCTGATGGAAGATGGAGACTTTGCCATCGCCGGTGGAAAGGTAGACAAGCTTGATGGCTGGATCGAAGGCGCCGGCATCCACGCGTTCGCCGATGGGAGCGGTGAAGACCAGCTTGCCGGTGTCCGAATTCAGCACGCCGAGCTGTTTGCTGCGGCAGCCGACAAAGAGGCGGTGGCCTTCGACGTCCATCGAAAGCGCGGTGGGAGTGGCGCAAGGGGCGAGCGGCCAGCGCTCCGTCACCTTCAGAGTTTTCACGTCAATGTGGAGGGTTTCGTTTTTTTCCTCGAGGTTGACGTAGAAATTGCCCTTGCCGTCGGAGACGCCATATTCCGGGCCGCCGCCAAGATCGATGGTGCCTGCGAGAGAACCGTCGGCGGCGTTGAGGACGCTGATGCTGTCGCTGTCGCCGTTCATGACGTAAACGCGCTTGGTGAAGGGTTCGTAGACGATGGCGTCGGGTTTCTTGCCGACTTTAATTTCGGGAAAAGCCTTGAGCGTTTTCAGATCGAAGGGGATGACGGCGTCGGCTTTGCCTGCAGTAATGTACCCGCGGCCGAATTCGGTGGCGATGGCCACGCCGTGGGCGCCCGGGGTGTTGGGGATAGTACCTACGAGGGCCAACGAATCGGCGTCCATCACGTCGACCTGAGTGGCGTGCGAGATGTAAACGCGGCGGCCGGCCTCGTCGACGATGACGTAATCCCAGCCGCCTGCACCGGGAACAGCCACTTTTTTCAAAAGCTCATAATTCGTTGCCGCGCTCGCCAGGGAACCGAGCAGCGTTGCGCCTGCCAGGAACAACATGACCAATCGTTTCATCGTCCTCTCCTTGAGCTACTGTTTTACCTGTCGGCGGATAAACGCAGCCTAAATTACCCCTGAATTTTTGCTCAGGTTTCACTCGATAAAAAGGCCGGTGCAGCCGGGCAAAAGACCCACCGCACCGGCCTTCCGGGGTGGTTAAAACTGGAAGCGGACGTAGAACTGGATTTGCCGGGGCAAACCGCTGCCGGAGTTGTCCGCAAAGAACTTGTCGCTGTTTACGTTGCGGTTGACGTAGGTGTTGATGATCCCAAAGTTGGACTCTGGCGTCAGAGTGCAAACCAGGTTCGGGGAAGTCCCCGTGCAGCCATAGTCGAGGACCAGGTTATTGGGATCCGCGAGTTGGGTGTGGTTGAAGATGTTGAAGATCTGCGCACCCAGTTGGCCGGTCAGGTGCTCGGTGATGACAAAGCCCTTCTCCACGCTCAGATCGACTTGCCAGATATTGGGAGAACGAACGATACCGTTCCCGGCGTTTCCATAGCGTAGCAGCGCGCCGGTGGCGGGATCGTAGGGCGGTGGAGCGAAAGCAGCGGGATTTACCCAATTGTTGGAATTTTGACCGACCGGCGTTATCGGGACCCCGGGAATCAGGTCCGGACGTTGCGAACCGTTGGTGCCGCTGTTGCCGTCTGGAAGCAGGTTCGGATCGGCCACGTTCATGAAGACGTTCAGGGGATGGCCGGTGTGCCAGTTCCACAGGACGCTGGTGGTCCAATTTCCCAAAAGCCGGCCGGCGAGACCATCGGACATATATTGCTTGCCTTTTCCGAACGGCAACTCATAAACGCTCGCGAGAACGATATTGTGGCGCACGTCGTAGATGCTGGGCCCTTTTTCGCACGCCAGGCAGGCCGCATTCTGGGGCGCGTTGGCCTCGCCGCCTCCGATGGTGCCGGTGTTGATGGAATGCGAGAGCGTGTACTTGGCGTTGAAGGACCAGCCTCTCGTAATCTGGCGATCGAGGGCTAGCAGCAACCCGTTGTAACTGCTGGATCCGGCATTTGTTTTGTAGTCGATGGTGCCGAAAGTCTGGCCGGTGGAGGGGTCGGGAAAATTGTCGAGGGGGCGAACGCAAGGGCCGATGGTGCCATTGCCAGGATGAAGCTGAACTGGATCGCACAAGTTTTCGAAGTTACGCGTGAAGATGTGGACGCCGTGGGAGCCCAAATAGGAGACGGTGAACAGGAAGTTCTGAGGCAAGGCCTGCTGGATGGAGAGGCCCCAAGTCTCGACGTAAAGGTCCGGATGGTTGCGAATCAAGGCGCGCGCGATTAATTGCGCCTGAGCAGTGCTGGCAGGGATGTTGAAGTCGGGAGGATTTTGCAGGTAACTGGGCTGGAAGAATACATCGTTTTGAGTTAAGCCACCCTGACCCACAATGTACTGGTTCTCCGTCCGGTCGCTTTCCAGTGCGGCGTTGCGGTCGTCATTCTGCGCCGCCCCGTGATAAATCCCGAAGCCTCCCCGCACGACAGTCTTGCCTTTGAATTGTTCCGGCGCCCAGGCGACGCTGAAGCGCGGATCAAAGTTTTTGTAGTTTGGGAATTCGAGCGCGGAGGTTGGCGAGCAGAAGCCTTGGCAATTGACGAGGTCGAAAATTTTCACGCGGTCGTGCGCTTCTGTAACCGGGGAGTAGTAGTCCCAGCGCAGACCGGCGTTCACGGTGAGCGTGGGAGTTACTTTCCATTCGTCCTGCACGTACGGCATCACAAAAGTGCGGCGCAGAGCGTGGCCATCCCAGGAGGTGGTGTAATCGATGAAGTTGACTTGGTTGTTGATCAGGGAGAAGTTGTCGTTTGTCACTCCCTGCATGTTCAGGGCGAGGGAGGCGGTTTTTCCCTGGTTCAGCTGAACGCGGCGGACTTCAATGCCGGACTTTATCGTATGGCGCCCCTTGCTCCAGGTGAGATTGTTGATGTAGGAATACGTGGTTCCCACTTCGTTGTCGGCCTGGTTGTTGCTGAGAGGCTCGAAATTCGCGGTCGAGAGGCTTACATTCAGGAATCCCGGGAGCACCGGATTGTGGAACGGCGAGCGGTTGACGCCGAACTTGGCCTCGTCGAGGAGGTTCGCGCCGAAGAAGTGCTGGAGCGCGACGATATAGTTAGCGGGGTGATTGTTGGTGTCGTTCTGGTCGAATAGATTCCCGCTGGGAGACCGCGCAAAAGCAACGTCGCGCTGGGCGCGAGCATAAAGAGTGGTGGCTTCGGAAAACTTGTAATCGAAGCGCGCCAGCCAGGTGTCTTCATGGATGATGCTTTGGCCGCCATGGGAAAAATTGTCGAATGAGTTGGAAAGCGTGCAAGGGCCCCCACTGCATTGCCCCGGAGTAAACGCCGCGTCCGCAAAGACGAAATGTGGCGCGCAACCGGAACTCTGCAGCGCGGCAACCGACGATTGTCGCCAGGGATACGCCTGAAAAATCGGGCACAGATTTGCCGATTGCGGATTATTGAGGAGGGCCGCCTGTTGGACGGCCAGGTCCGGGACCGCGGCTACTTCCGTAACTTCCTGATACTGACGAAGGCCCTCGTAATTGACGAAGAAGAAGGCTTTGTTCTTAACGATGGGACCGCCGAGCGTCATTCCGTACTGTCCCATGCGGAACGGAGGAACTCCGGTGAGCGGATCATTGAAATTGCGCGCATCGAACACGGAATTTCGGAAATAACCATAGACCGAGCCGTGATAATCGTTGGTGCCGGATTTGGTGACGATATCGATCTGCCCGCCGGATTGCGAACCGTACTCTGCGTCATACAGGGCGGAGCTCACTCGGTATTCCGAGATTGCGTCAGGGGAAACCTGCAGGCGGACTTCCGCTTTTTGCGCCTGCTCCTGAATACCGGTGGCATCGACGCCGTCGAAGGAAAAATTATTGTCGTCGCGTGCCCGGCCGGCAAAACGAATCGTCCGCTGGTCGCCGCCGCCGTCATCCTGGGCCCATGGAGCGAGCCGGGTTAGATTGGCCCAGTTTCTGCCGTTCAGCGGAAGATTTTCGATCTGATCGGTGCCGATCACCGCGCTGCTTTCTGCGGAGCTGCGCTCGCCCGGAGTCAGCTGAACCTCAACAACGATTTTTTCACCGGCGTCGCCGACTTCCAGTGCGACGTCGAGGGTACGGGTTTGCCCCACCTGAACTTTTACGCCTTCGATGGATTTGGCTTTGAAACCTTTGTAGGAAACTAAAATCGTGTAATTGCCGATGGCAATTCCGGGGAAGCGATAGTAACCCTCTGGATTCGTGGCCCGCTCCTGGGTCAGGCCTGTATCGACGGCGGTGATTTTTACGGCGGCACCTGCGATGGCGCCGCCGCTGGGGTCCGTCACCGTACCTTCCAGGGTGGCGCGATCCACCTGCGCAAATCCTGCAAACGCAATCGCCATCTGCAAAAACAGGGCGGCTGCGAATTTCAAAGTTAAATGCTTAAACATTGCAAACTCTCCTTTGGGACACGTCGCACGGCGAGCCAGCCGGCGAGAATTCATAGGTTCAAACAAGTCGTCGATCAGTGGCAAAAGTGGAGAGCAACACCCGCCCGGCACACCAAAACCATGCGAGTAAGGTAGCGTTTTGTAAGCGAATGAAAGATGAATGCAGGTTAATGGCTGATTAAACAGTGAGTGAAAGAACTTTCAGGTAGGCGAAAGAAGTTCAGGCCAGGTTAAGAGGCGCCTCATGAATTTGGGGCCGGTCGACTGAGTTGGCCCCCGTTTCCGACGCCAGCGGGAGCCGGATTCTCACTTTGGTTCCCTGCCCCAGCCGGCTGCTCAGTTCGATGGAACCGTTATGGGATTCCGCGATCCATCTGGCGATGGAGAGCCCAAGGCCGGAGCCGCGGGTCTCGCGGGAGCGCACCTGGTCCGCGCGGTAGAATCTTTCGAAAACGTGCGGCAAGTCTTTTTCAGCGATCCCGATGCCTGTGTCCTCGATTTCGATGACAGCTTGGGAAGATTCCAGGAAAAGCTCGAGCGCAACGCGCCCGCCCGGCGGGGTATATTTCACCGCGTTGTCCACGACGGACATGAACAGCCGCTCCAACGCGGCTTCATTCGCGAGCAGGGGAGCGTGGCGTGAAGGAAGGGACTCGAAAAAGGCCAGCCCCTTGCCTGAAGCAAGTACTTTGGCCTTCTGAGCGACTCGGCTCAGGACGGCCTGCAGGTCTGTAGACTCGCGTTTCAGCTGAGCAGCGTTTGCGTCGGCGCGGGCGAGCATCAGAAGCTGCTCGATCAGCTCCGTGGTCTCCTCGGATGTCGCCAGAATTCGGGCGAGGGCTTCGCGATATTCATTTTCGGTGCGCGGGCGACGTAGAACAAGTTCGGCATTGGTGCGGATGAGTGCCAGGGGAGTTCGCAAATCGTGCGAAGCGTCGGCGGTGAAGCGCGTGATGCGCTTCACGGAGGTTTCGATCCGATCGAGCATCGCATTCAGATGTTCGGTCAGGCGGCGCAATTCATCTTTTGCCCGGGGGACTTGCAACCGGCGCGAGAGGTTGTGGACGCCTACACGCTCGGCGCTTTCGATGATCAGATTCACCGGAGCCAGCGCCCTGCCGCTCAACCAATAGCCAAGGAACGAGGCCAGCAAAACGAGGAGAGGCAGGAATCTTTTTTCGATTAGCCGGAAATTATCCAGGGCCTGATCGAACGGCTCCGTGGGGACGGCCGCATCCACCAGATAAATGTTTCCATCGATCGCTATTTGCCGGCGCGCGACGCGATACTGGAGCTTTTCCAGATTCGTGGTTTGAAACGAGACTGCCTGGCCCGTGAACGGAGCGAGGGCCGGATTCGCCGACAGAAAGCGCGGGGAACGATAAATCCAAACGCCGTCCGGCCCGGCGACCTCGAAAATCGCGCCGCTTTCCCATAACTCAGAGACGCGGGTGAGCTCCTGCTGGAGGCCCTGGGTTCCTTGAGAAACGTGCCCCTCCAGGACCAGCCTGAGGGTATCGAGATTTCGCCGGGAAGCATCGTTGACGGCAGTCGCAATGCTGCGCTGAAACCCGAAATCGCAAATGCAGAAGAATCCCGTGAACGAAACGGCCAGCACCAGGAAATAAAGTGCGGTGAGCCGCGCTCGAATCGTGAAGCTCATACGATGTTCAACGATCCCAGGGAGTAGCCGAAGCCGCGGTGAGTCTGGATCAATCGGACCTCCGCGCCATCATCCACTTTTTTGCGCAGCAAACGTACGAATGCATCGAGCGTATTTTCGCTGACTTCCCGGCCGGGTCCCCAGACGTTGCCCAGGATTTCGTGGCGCGAGACGATTCGTCCGGCATTTCGCGCAAGGAGTTCCATCAGCCGGAATTCGGTCAGCGAGAGATAAATTTCCTTGCCCGCGCGAAAACTGCGGTGAGAGGTCAGGTCCAGAACCAAGTCGCAGACTTCCAGCACATTTTTCCGGCGAAACTGCTGCCGGCGCACCAGGGCGCGCATGCGGGCCAGCAGCTCAACAAAAGAAAACGGTTTGGTCAGGTAATCGTCGGCGCCGGCGTCGAGGCCGTTCACGATGTCGCCGAGGGCGTCGCGCGCCGTGAGCATTAGGACCGGAGTTTCCTCTTCGCGGCGGCGCAACTGCCGGGCGACTTCGAGCCCGTCCATTTGCGGAAGCATGACGTCCAGCAGAATCACGTCGAAGGCTTCCGCGGCGGAAAGCTCAAGCGCGGCCCGGCCATCGCGGGCGACGCTGACCTGATAGGACTCTTCCTCGAGTCCCCGGGTGAGCAGACTTGCCATTTCAGGTTCGTCTTCGACAATCAGAATATGCATGGCGTATTTGGGGAAGCCGGATGTTATGGGATTTACCATGAATGTCTGGTTAAAGCGACGTTACAGACGAAATTGATTTTCCTCAGCTTTCCACAGCCTCTTTCGCTCTGCTGAAGCGGAAGCGGTCCAGGTAGAAATTGATGGTCGGAGTGAACACCAGGGAGAGAACGATGGAGCTGAGGAGGCCGCCGATGACGGCGATGGCCAGCGGCTGGAGCATTTGAGAACCGGCGCCGATGGCCAGGGCGAGGGGAAGCATTCCGGCAATGGTGGCAAGAGCGGTCATGGCGATGGGGCGGAGTCGGCGACGCCCGGCCTGAATCATGGATTCTTCGGGAGAGAAGCCAAGCTGGCGGAAGCGCTGATCCGCGTCGAGCAGCAAGATACCGTTTTTGGCCACGATGCCGATGACCATAATCATCCCCATGAACGAGGCGACGTTGAACGTGGTGTTGGTGACGAGGAGCGCCAGGAATCCGCCGAACGTGGATAGCAGGGCGGAGCCGAGAATGGCGAGCGGCGCGGAAAACGTGCGGAACTCGAAGAGCAGCACGACGAAGACAAGCACCAGCGCAAGGAGGAAGACCATCAGGAGATCGTGGAAGGATTTCTGCTGCTCTTCGTAGAGGCCGCCGTATTCGACGCGGATGGAGGAGGGCAGATGCAGGTCCGCGATGGTTTTCTGAATCGAGGCCATGCCGGAGCCGAGGTCGACCCCTTCGAAGCGTGCGGTTACTTCAACCAGCCGCTGCAGATTTTCGCGGCGGATTTCGGTTTGCCCGGGATCGGTGGTGATGGTGGCGAGGCTGGCGAGGGTCGCCGTTTTGCCGGTGGCGCTGGTGAGCAGGGTGTTGCCCATGCGGTCGAGAGATGCCCGGCTCTGTTCGGGAAAGCGGACCCGAATCGTGTACAGCCGGTCGTTCAAAACGACCGGAGTGGCAGCCGGTTCGCCTTCCAGGACGGCCGCGGCATCCACGGCCACTTCGTCGAGAGAGAAGCCGGAGCGGGCGGCGACGGCCGGATTTACCTGATACGTGACCGCCGGGCCGCTGACGGAATTTTCGATGCCGTCGAGAACGTCGACGACGTGGGGAATTTTCTGAATGGCTTCGGCGACTTTGGGCGCGGTTGCGTTCAGCAGCTTGCCGTCCGGAGAGAAAAGCTTGATCACCACGGGCTCAGGCTGGCTAGTCAGGTCGCCGATCATGTCCTGCAACACCTGGACGAATTCCACGTCGGCGGCGGGCTCGGTCTTTTTAATTTCCGCGCGGATGTCGGAAATGATGTCGTCGATGCCGCGTTTGCGGTCGCGTTTCAGCTTGACGGTGAAATCGCCGCGATTTGCCTCGGTGACGGCGGCGAGGCCGAGCTGCATACCTGTGCGCCGCGAAGTGTTTTCGACTTCGGGCTGGGAACGGATGATCTCTTCCATGTGCAGCAGGATGCGGTTGGATTCGGCGAGCGAACTACCGGGGGGTGTGTAGTAATCGAGAATGAAGCCGCCTTCGTCCATTTCGGGGAGAAGGTCCGTGCCGAGAAAGTTGAAGCAGACGTAGGAGAGGATAACGATTACGACCGAGGAGGCCAGCAGAAGGACTGGCTTTCGCAGGATGCCTTGCATCGCGCGGCTATAGAAATTTACGATGCGGCCAAAGAAGCCGGAGAGATGAGCCTCTTCGGCGGCGAGAAGAGCGGCGACGTTGTGTTCACCTTGGGGAGCGCCAGCGGGGGCTGCTGTGTCTTTGCGGCGCACGAAGTATTGGCTTAGCGTGGGCGTCCAGGTGAGAGCCAGCAGAAGCGAACTGAGCAGCGAGACCGTCATGGTAATGGCAAGGGCACGGAAGAAACTGCCGGTGACGCCAGTGACGGAGATCAAAGGCAGGAAGACGACGATCGGCGTGATCGTGGAACCTACGAGGGGAATCGTGATTTCACTGAGGGCGCTTTGAATGGCTTGAAAGCGCGATTCGCCCGCATCGCGATGCAGCACGATATTTTCGAGGACCACAATGGCGTCGTCGATGACGAGACCAACGGCGGCGGCAAGCCCGCCGAGCGTCATCAGGTTGAAACTTTGACCGGTCATCCAGAGAACGATCAGGGTAAGCGCGAGGGTGACCGGAATTACGAGAGCGGCGACGAACGACGAACCCCAGTCCTGCAAAAAGAGCACCAGAATCGCGGCGGAGAGAATGATTCCGAGAAGCACGGCATCGCGCACACTGGAGATGGATTCCTGCACAATCGTGGATTGATCGTAGAAGACTTCGAGGTGCACGCCTGGCGGCAACGTCGGCTGCAGTTCGGCGATTTTGGCGTGGACCAATTTTGCGACGTCGAGGGTGTTGCTGTCGGGCTGGCGGTTGACGCTGAGCAGCACGGCGGGCTTTCCGTTTGCGGTGACGATGGTGTAGACGGGCGCCTCTGACGGGCCAACTTTGGCAATGTCGCCGATGCGGATGGGGATTCCACCGGGGGAAGTCTTTACGACGATTTGAGCGATCTCTTCCGGCGTGCGAACCTGTCCGCTGACGAGCCCCAGCACCAACTGGTGTTCGTGCTCCAGCAGGCCCGGCGAATCGATCATGTTTGTTTTTCGAATGGCGTCGAGAATGTCGGTAACGGTGATTCCAGCGGCCAGCAGACGCGCGGGATCCGGAGTCACCTGGAATTCGGGCACCCTTCCCCCTTGCACAAGTACAAATGCCACTCCGTCAAGGCGATTGATGCGGGGCTTCAAATCGTAGGTGGCGATTTCCCAGAGCTTGCTTTGTGGAATGGTGTCCGAGGTGAGGCTGTAACCGAGAATCGGAAACGTCGCAAAGGTGAGACGGTGGGTTTCGATTTTTGCGCCTGGCGGTAATTCGGGTTGGAGACGCGCGACAACCGCGTCCACACGCTGAAGCGTCAAAATCATGTCCGACTTCCAGTCGAAGAAGAGGTCCACCTCGGCGGAGCCGCGACTGGTGATGGATTGCACCTTGCTGAGGCCGGGGACGCTGTTGACCGCTTCCTCGATGGGCTTGGTGACCGTGACGAGCATCTGATCGATGGGCATGACTCCGTTGTCGACGCCGATCACGATGCGCGGAAAATCCGTGCTGGGAAAAACGGCTACGGGGATTTTGAGCGCCAGAAAGATTCCGACAAGCGCAAGACTTATGAGCAGGAACAGAATGGGGCTGGATAGTTTCTTGAACCAGGGCATCGCGGCCGCTTCCTGGGCGCGGCCATTTTGCTTTGTTTGCGAATCACCGGAGCCGAGAGCCATGCGCCGCTACTCCTTGCCTTTCGAGGGGCCCTTCGCAGGCTTCGCATCCGCGCCGGGTTTTTCGTCGGCGTCCTTGGCCTTGCCGTCCTTGTCATCCACCGCGCCGCCTTTTTCCGGTTCCGGTGCGGGGGTAGCTTCGATCTGGATTTGCGTGCCGTCCGGAAGCGCGTAACCCCCTAAGGTGATTACGGAATCGTTTTCCTTAACGCCGGATTCGATCTGCGCGAGTTCCTTGTTCTTGATCCCGACTTTGACTTTTGTGAGATGCGCTTTTTTGTCGGAACCGGCGAGCATAACGAAATCTCCGGCATCCTCGGATTTGTAGACCGCCGACGCGGGAACAACCAGCGCGTCCTCTTCGCTTCTGGCGATCACGTTGACGCGCGCGTTCATTCCGGGCTTCAACGCGGGGTTCGGCTTTGCGGATTCGACCCAAACTTCGATGGTGGTGCTGCCGGGATCGAGAGCGGGGCTGACGAGGGTTACTTTTGCCTTGATAGACTCGTCGAGGCCGGGCAATTCGATTTCGGCTTTGTTCCCGATTTTCAGGAGCACGGCTTCCGCTTGCGAAATGTGGACTTTGGCGATCAGTCGCGAGGTGTTCATCACCGTCAGGAGCGGCTGATTCGCGGTCGCAAGTTCCCCTTGAAATTGCGGGCGGTCGGTGACCACGCCGTCAATCGGGCTGCGAATTTCGGAGTAGCTGAGCTGCGCCTGGGCATTCAACAGTTTTCCCTTGGACGCAGCAAGCTGGCCGCCGGCGGATTTGAGTGCCTGCTCCTTACCGAGGCGTTGGAGATCGGCCAACTGTTTCTGCGCCTGTTCGTTGGCGCTGCGAGCCTGGGCGAGCGCAACGTCGGCGGTGTCAAAATCCCGCCGCGGAAGCGCACCCTGTTCGTACAACTGCTTTCGAGCGTCATAGACTTTTTGTTGCGCGTCGAATGCCAATTTTGCGGCGTGGGCGTCAAGCTCGGCTTTCTGAATCTGCTGCGGAAGGCTGGCGCCGACCGTGGTGGCGTAGCTCGCTTCGGCCTGCTCGAACTCGCCCTTGCTTTGCTCGGCGGCGCCGGCGAGATCCCTGTTTTCCAGCACCGCCAGCAACTGGCCTTGCTTAACCCTGGTGCCGCGTTGCACATAAAACTTCGCGATGGTGGATGTGATTTTCGGCGTGATGATCGCCTGCTGCAGCGGGTAGACAACCGCGTCGGAAGAAACTTCGAGCTCGATCGGGCCGCGTTTCGCGGCGGTGACCTGAACGGTGACCAGCGGCGTCGGCTCTTTTTCCGCCGTGCCGCAGCCGTGCAGGAAAATCGCGCCGGCCAGGAGCAGGATGCTCCGCGCGAACAGGGTTCGTTTCACTGGAATAAATTCGCGTTCATCGTATTTCATGGAGTTGTCAGCACCCCTGTCAATGTCTGAAGATTTGCGAGCGCGACGCGATACCGGACCGCCCCGTCTTGATACGCCGCGCTGGCTTGCGCGAAGGTTGTCTGCGCATCGACGACTTCCAGCACCGTGGCTTCGCCGCCCTGATACCGCAACGTGGTGAGGCGCAGGCTTTCCTCGGAGAGTTCGGCGGAGCGTTGCAGGCCGGCCAGTTCGTTCAGCGCGGTTTCGGCTTCGGAATACAGAGAGCGCATTTCGGCAAGCAGTTTGCGCTGGGTGAAGGAGAGTTCGCGCTTGGCCTGATCGCGCTGCAACTCGGCCGCCCGGACACGGCTTTGCGTGGCGCCCCAGTTCCACACCGGAAGGCTCAGCGATGCGATCGCGGAGGAACCGAGGTTCGAGGTTTTGCTTCCGTTGATGAGCGGCCCGTTCACCGCGTATTGCGCGGCGTCAATCCCGTAAAAATAATCCAGGCTGATGGAGGGAAGATAGCCCGCGCGGGCGGCATTCACATCGTGCCCCGCAGCTTGCGTCGCAGCCAACGCCGCGCGCACATCCGGATTGCTCTGTGCGGCCTGCGCTTCGAATTCCGGCTGCGGAGGCAGAGCAACATTGCCGTGCAGATCGTCGCCGATTTCAAAATGGTCGTTGAAATCCGGGAAGAGAAGAACGGCGAGACCGAGGCGAGCGTTCAGAAGTTCGAGCTTCGCTTCTTGAAGCTGGCGGCGACGCTCCTGGGCTTGCAAGTCCGCCTTGATGACGTCGGAATGGGCCACTTCCCCGCCCTTTTCGAGGGCTTGCGTTAGCTCCAGGAATTTTTCGCCTGCGTCGGCGGTGCGTGCGGCGGATTCAAGTTTTTTTTCGGCGGCCGCAGCGGCAAAATAATTCTGCACGACCGTGACGACCAGACCGCGGGCTGCAATCTCGGCCCTGGCTTTCGCGGCTGCGGCTTGCGCGGCGGAACTTCGATAGGTTTCCCACGATGCGAGGTCCAGCTGCTGATGGACATTCCCCTGGCTGATGTATTCGTGGGGTGCGTTGTTGGCGATGAACGCCACTCCGCTCAATGCGTTCTGGTTGGTCTGCGTAGTAATGAGAGCGGTGTTGAAATTCACGCTGGGGAGCAGCGCGTCCCGGGACTGCGCCCGCGTTTCGCCGGCGACGCCCGCGGCGGTTACCACAGAGTTGTACGTCGGCTCGTTCTTGCGAGCCAGGGCGAGCGCGTCCTGCAAGGTCAGACGCAACGCCGCGCCGGGGGTAGGCGCGCTGGGCGTGGGAGGTTGCTTCTGCTTGGCCACCACTTGCGGCTGAGGAGCGGGCGCGTCTGGTTGCTGAGCGGCAGACACTTTGCCGGTCAGTGCCACCGCGGCGATTATTAGCGTGAACAATCCAAAGTGAATTTTGCGACGCAAGGTACTTCCCTCATTACTGCAATTTCTTTCTTCGCAGGATACCTATTTGGATGATCCTAGCCCGCGAAGGAATTCTATTCTTGTTCGCTGTATCCAAGCTATCGAGGGAGAGATAAACGCAGGATTAACCGGTAATTGCGCTGCGAACCGGCGCGGGAAGATAGGCCGTGAAAGTGGTGCCGGACGTGTCGGATTGCGTGAGTTCCAGGCGGCCGTGGTGGGCTTCGGCAATCCATCGGGCGATGGAGAGGCCGAGGCCGGCGCCGCCGGTGTCACCTTCGGAGCGCGAGCGCGCTTTATCGGCACGAAAAAAACGCTCGAAGATGCGCGACTGAAGCTCGGCGGGGATGCCGGGTCCGGTGTTGGAAACGCGAAGGACGTAAGAATTTCCGTCGAGGCGACAGTCCACGTTGATCATTCCTCCGGCGGGCGCGTACTTGATGGCGTTGTCGAGAAGATTCAACAGCATCCGGCGGAGAAGATCTTCGTCGGCATTCAGAGGAAGCTCCGGTTGAATCGACGAAGTGAGAGAAACGCCCTTGGCGAGGGCGAGGGAGCGTGTGCGGTGGAGCACGTCGGCGGCGAGTTCATCAAGGTAGAGATCGCGAAGGTTCAGTGGGTACTGGCCTGCGTCGGCACGGGTGAGCGTGAAGAGGTCTTCGATGATGCGGGCGAGGCGATGGGATTCATCACGCAAAATGGCGAGGGTTTCGCGGTATTCCTCGGGGGAGCGATCGGGGCGGGATAGGGTGACTTCGGTTTCTCCTTGCAGGATGGCGACGGGTGTGCGGAGTTCGTGCGAGGCGTCGGCCACGAACCGGCGCTGCTGTTCGAAAGATTTTTCCAGGCGGTCGAGCAATTCGTTGAAGGAAAGCGCGAGGGTGCCGAGTTCGTCCCGAGGATTTGAGACTTCGAGGCGTTCGCTGAGGCGGGCGGCGCCCATGCCGCGGGCTTGCGCTGCCATGTCGGTGACCGGCGCAAGGCTTTTTCTTGCGAGGAAATAGCCGCCGGCACTTGCGAGAAGCAACGCGATCGGGATGACCCAGTAAAACGTGTGGCGAATGTCTTCCATGATTTCTTTTTGCGGATGGAGGGATTGCAAAATTACAAGGGAGACCGTCTGATCCTCGGGTTCCAAAAGCCGCGAATAGCCGCGGAAGCCATTTTTGCCTCCGGGAACATTTTGAAATGCTCCGATGCCCGTGGTTGCCGGCGCGTGGGCGAGAGCCAGAAATTCCTTGGAGGAAAAAATGGCCGGTGTGATGAGTTCGTGGCTCCCGCGAATTGCGGGCAAATCCAGCGAACTGAGGATCACTTGGCCGTGGCCGTCGACGATGGCGAAGACGACGTCGCGAAACCGATGCTCGATCATGGCCACGCGGGCGGCCTCTTTCCTCGGGTCCGCGCCCTCGGCGTCCTTTATTTCGGCGTTAAACGTGGTGACGTAAGTTTCGCTTAGCTCAAGAAGATTGCTGTCTGTGCTGATGCGGATGTTATGCCAGTAGAGAAAATAGGTGAGGACGGCGAGCAAGATCAGAAAAAGGCCCAGCAGGCCGCTGTACCAGAGCGTGATGCGCGAGCGGACGGACTCAAGCATGGGATTTTTTTGCTCCGCCGGAACTTTGCGCGGCGTGCTTCTTGCCGGTGGTTTCGCTGTCGCCGAGGACGTACCCGCTGCCGCGGCGGGTTTGCAGTAGGGGCTTGCCGCCTTCCTCGCCAAGTTTGCGGCGGAGGCGGTTTACGTAGACTTCGATGAGATTGGAGAAGGGATCGAAGGTTTCGTCCCAAACGTGTTCGGCGATTTCGGAGCGGCCGATGACCCGGCCGGCGTTGCGGGCGAAATATTCGAGCAGTGCGAATTCCTTGGCGGTAAGGGGAATGGAGCGGGCGCCGCGCTTCGCGGTTTGCGAAGCGGTGTCGAGTTCGAGATCGCCGACGACGATGCGCGGAGGTCGGAGTTCGTTGGGGCGGCGGAGCAGGGCGCGGAGACGTGCGAGAAGTTCGCGAAATTCGAAAGGCTTGGTGAGGTAATCGTCGGCACCGGAATCGAGGCCCTTGATGCGGTCGTCAACGCCGTCTTTCGCGGTGAGCATCAGGATGGGAGTTCGCTTGCCGCCGGCGCGAATTGCTTTGCACACGGCGAAACCGTCGAGGCCGGGGATCATGACGTCGAGGACGATCAGGTCGTAATCGTTGATTTCGGTTTGATAGACCGCGTCGTTTCCGTTTGCCACGGTGTCGACGGCGTAGGCTTCTTCGCGCAAGCCTTTGGCGACGAATCGTGCGATGCGCGCGTCGTCTTCGACGAGGAGAAGTCGCATGCCCGTATCATACGGCAATTCTTCACCGTACAAACTAGCGGCGTATTTTGCGGCGGGATTACTTGGCGCCGGCAGCCTTCGCAAGGGACGCCGGGATCACAATTTCGTCCGGCTGGCTCCACGCCGGTTTGCCGTCCTTGAATTCGAGTTTCTTCATCGTAATGCGGAGCTGGTTCTTGTCCACCGCCACCAGCAGGTAGTGGTAGTTGACTCCCGCATCCTTGTAGGGGTCGTCGGCCTTCCGCGTGATGGGGTAAGGGTGCGCTCCCCCGCCGCCGGTTACGAAATACGTCACTCCGTTGTGCTCATGCCGCTCGTAGTTGTGGACGTGTCCATTGAAGACGACAAAGCGCGCCCGCGCTTGCTTCTGCTTTTCTTCCAGGTATGCGGCGAGGGCAATTTCCTTTTCGCGCGCGGAGTGCCCGCCCCCGAAAACTTTCTCATCGGAGGAACTGGTGTACGGAGGGTGGTGAAATACGAAGAACACGAAATCAACATTCGGAGCGAGATTGTCGAGCTGGCCGTGCAGCCATTCTCCCTGCGGCCCTGTGACTTCGTCGAGCGAGCTATCGAGAACCAACATCAAGGAGTTTCCGATGCGCACGGAGTAGAAGCGGCTCTCTTTGAGCGCGGGGAAACGCGCAAAGTAGTTTTCCAGCGTTGTTTTTTGGTCGCCATGGAGATCGTGATTTCCCAGTGCGGGGTAGACGACGATTTTATGGGCTTGCCAAAGAGAGGTTTCCGAGTCCCAAACCTGCCAGTCCTCCGGATTGTCGCCGGAGTAGACGATGTCGCCGCCGATGGAAACGAAGGCCGGTTTCTCTTCGTCGATGGCCTTCACCAGGGTTTGCCTGACGACGGCATTCGCCGCTTCCGTGTCCGCGGGATCGTGAAAGCGCGTATCTCCAAACGCGACGAATCGAAACTGGGCGGGGACATCCAGCGAAAGCGCCTCGTGATTGGAAGTGAAGGGTGGCTGATCGGCGGAGTTGGCTCCGCAGGAGGGCAACGCTGAAGTGGCTACGAGCAAAACGCAGAGAAACCAAAAACGGCGGTTAGGAGTCATGACTCGATGAGACTAATGCAAATCCAGGAATTCGGGGTTAAAGATTTTTCAGAATGCGCCCACCGCCACATCGCGCATTTATTTGTGGCGGATGTCGATCGGGGCGCGGGTGCGATCGAGAGGAAAGACCTGAAGTTGCCACTTCACTGGCACCGAGGTGGGCACGTAGCACATGGTTTTGTCGCAGGCCTGGTATTCGAGCTTGCCGGTGAGCGTGAACGTTTTCCCGTCTTTGCCGAGGGAACCCCAGAATTGCGAACTGGAACTGACTTTCACGTCCTGGCTGATGCGGAAGGTGCCTTCGTAGACGGGGACTTTTTCCTTGATTGCTGGCAGATAGAGAGTTTTGGATGCGGGGTAGATGGCCGGGCTTAGTTCGAGATCAGGAATTGGATCGATCACGAGTTTGACGGGCTTGTAGCCCTGCGTGCCGGGGGCGTAGACGTGAACGTCGGCGGGCAGGCGGACTTCGGCGGAAATTGTGATGCGCGTGCCGGGAACCCCAGTGCGATCGGATTGTTCGAGCGCAAGCTGGAGGTGCGGGGCTTCGACGGTGTCGGTGACTTCCTGGCCCAATTCGGGGAATAGCTTCGCGATGATGCTGTTGCCGGTGAGGCGTTCGCGGTATTTTGCTTCGAAAAACTTTTCCTTGATGATGCCGTTCGAATCAATGAAGAAATAGCCGGGACGGGCAAAACCCTTTTGCATGCCGGTGGCTTCGTGATTGAAGACACCGTAGGCTTTGATGATTTTGGAATCGGGATCGGCGAGCATCGGATATTCGATTTTGTGGCGGTCGGCGAAGAATTTCAGGATCTCCTCGGAATCATAGCTGATGGCCGCGAGCTTGACGCCCTGCCTTTCGAACCGGGAGTATGCGCTTTGCAGCTGGACCAGCTGCCCTTTGCAGAAAGGTCACCAGTCCGCGGAACGGAAAAAGAGCAAGACTGTGCCGTTCGGGCCTTTCAGGGTTTCGAGAGTTTGCACGCGGCCGAATTCGTCGCGCGCGGAAAAATCGGGAGCTTTCTGGCCGACGGCGAGGCCGATGGACATCAGTTCGGCGGAAGCGACCTGGATCGTGTCATCGTCAAGCGTGCCGTGGACCGTGACGGTGTCGCCGAGATGGGCGGTAACTTTTTCCTGGGGCTCGAGCGAGTACATCAGGCGATTCGTGTCGTCGTAGAGTGCGATCTTTGCGCCGGGAACGGTTTTGAAGCACTCGGGAGATTCGTTGAAAGCCTCGTCGGCGTTGCAGGCGCTGGTTACGAGGACGCCGGACCAGGAGCCGGTCTTCGACTGGCCAGTTTGTCCAGCAAGGGCCAGGGATGCCGTGGAAAGAATCGCGGCTGCGCTGAGGAAAAGGCGCTTCGTGATCGAATTATTTCCAGCCGTAATCAATCTTTCAGCCCTTCGACTTCAATTTAGATTTCGACGCACTATACGCCGAGCAAATTGGCCATGCAAGTTGCGCACTCCAATTTTGAGTCGATTGATCCGCGAAAGTTACAGCGCCGGTGCAAAATTTATGGAGATTGGCGCCAGTGGTTCAAGATGAAAACCGATCGATTCGCCGGGTGCCATCCAGATCGGCGGCGTGATGGAGCCCGCGATGATGATCTCGCCGGCGCGAAGAGTTTCGCCAAAATGCGCCAGAAGATTGGCGACGTGGCCGACGATGGCGATGAGTTCTCCGGTTAAGGCCTCGAATTCGGAGGTGTTGGCCATTTCCGAGCCGTTGCGAAAAATACGGGCGTTCAAGCCCGGCAAAGCGCCGCCCGCGTGTGTTGTGTCGCAACCGCCGAGAACGACATGACGCTGGTAGATATTGCACGCCAGGGTGCCTTCGACATCGTCGGAAGGGTGATCCACATCCGCGATTTCAATGGCGGCTCCGAGTCCTGCGATTGCACCTTTGACCGTTTTGCGATCGGAGTCGGCCTGCAAGTCTTTTCCGAGATAGACGGTAAGTTCGGGTTCGGCGGCAGGTTTTTTCCAACCCGCGAAAGAAATCGTTGAACCGGAGGCGACCACCGCGTCGGCCATCAGGAATCCGACCAGCGGCGCGTTGATGCGCAATCTTTCCAGGGCCGCGGGACCGCCGAAGGCCAGCTTCCAGCCGAGCGGCTTTTTGCCCGCGGCCAGCAACTCGCTTCGCCAGCGAAGCTGCTGCTGCATCCCTCTTTTGATTCGCTGGTCTTCCCACGCTTTTTGCAAAGCCGCTGGCATCGCGAAAATCCGATCTTTACCCGGTGATTCGGACTAATAACCTTCCGGCGGAATTTCGTAGCCCGCCGCTTCAAGCGAGCCCGCGCCGCTCCAGCCCCAGACGAGGACGACGTCTTCCGTGCCGGTGTTATCGAAGCCGTGCCAGTGGCCGCGCGGCGTGAAGATCACGTCGCCTTTTGCGGAGGGCTCCCGGCCGGTGTCGGTATAGATGTGTCCGCTGCCCTGAATCACCACGAAAAATTCGTCGCAATTCGGATGGCGATGCTTGTCGTGGCGCGCGCCGGGGGGAAGAACCGTCCAGCCAATCAGGAGCGTGTCGGAGCCGGCCGTCTTCTGGTCGATCAGAAACTGCACCTGCATGTTGATCCAGCCGTCTTCTTCCGTCAGGCCTCCGACTTTGGGGACATCGCGAAGATTGGTGCGATACGGTTTCACTTGGACATTCCTCCGAGGCGGCGATAAACCTCATAAACAGTGACGAAATCGTGGTGCGAAAGACCCAGGCCGCGGCAGGCATTCAACATTTCGTTCGCGGCCGCGCCGAGGGGAACGGGAACTCCCATTTTTCTGCCGAGGTCCAGCGCGAGGAGCATGTCCTTTTGCTGGAGATTGACGTCCCCGTAAGTGGCGTCGGAGATGTGGCCTTCGAGAATCAGCGGCGCGCGGTAAGCAAGCACCGGCGAGGCCACCACGCTTTTCAGCATCGCGTCCACGGCCACTTCGCGCGGCACGCCGCCCTTTTCCGCGAGCGCGACGCCTTCGCAGAAGCCGATTACTTCGATGACCAGCGTCATGTTCAGCGCGACTTTCAGCTGGACGGCGAGTCCCTGCGCGCCGATGTAAGTTACTTTGGGACCAATCGCGAGAAGCACGGGTTGCACCCGCTCGAAGGCTTCCTTGTCGCCCCCGACCATCACGGAGGCGTTGCCTTTGCCAATGGTCAAGGTGGTTCCAGAAATCGGCGCGTCCATCATGGTGAGGCCCGCCTTGGCGAATGCTGCCCCCACGAAGCGGCTGGCTTCAGGATCAATCGTGCTCATGTCCAGGTAAACCGAGCCTTTGCGCAAGCCAGAGATGATTCCGTTTTCACCCAGGGCGAGGGACTTCACAGCCTCCGAATCAGTGACGATCGTAAACGCCACTTCCGATTCGGCCGCGAGTTGTTTCGGCGAATCCGCCCAGCTCATGCCAAGTTTGAAAAGCGGCTCCGCTTTTTCTTTTGTCCGGTTCCAACCCGCCACTTGATGGCCGGCGGCAAGCAGGCGCGGAACAATTGCCCGGCCCATGTCACCGAGGCCGATGAATCCGAGTTTCACACCACACCTCCAATTCCTGATTTTCTCGAGGTGATTCGAACTTCCCAGCCGATACTAGAAGCCATGTCATAAATAGGGTAAAGGGGGTCGGAGCTTTAGCTCCGACATCAAAGGGCTGGAAACACTGGGCTTTAGGCCCCTGAGGAAATGCCTCCTCAGCCCTGCGCCCATTTATGAGACAAGCGCTAGTGTTTCAGGTGCTTGTCAAAATAATCCATGAAGATCTGGAAAGTCTTCTGCTGGATCTCATCCGGCTTATAAGAGCCGTCGGGCTGATTCATGATGAAAACGTACCCGTGCACCGGATGGTTGAAACTCGCCCATTGTACGTCTTTGCCGGCTTCTTTCATCCATTCATAAGTCAGCTTGAAAATTCCTTGCTGGTGGTCGGTGTCGCGGCCGAAAATCAGGATCGGTGTGTGAATGCGCTGGATGCGCTCCATGGCCTCGGCTTTGTTGGCGTTTTTGCGCGCCACCTCAATGTCGTTGTACTGGATCTCGTTGTCTTTTCTCGGCGCGGTGGGGCCGGTGTTGACGGTTAAGAATTCGTGGTCGGCAGGTTCTATGCAGACGCCGGCGGCAAAATCGTACTCGCTCGAAGCCTTCATGATCATTTCGCCGCTGTGGCTCACTCCCATGGCGCCGACGGCGTGCTTGTCGATGTAGGGAAGAGTTTGCAGGTAGCGGATGATGGCAACCAGGTCTTCGTGGTCGAGGGTAGGCCCGGACTTCAGCATGCGCCGGTCGCCGCTGATGCTGTCCGGCAGATTTTGCGGCGGCTTGGAGCTTTCGTAAGCATAGGGAATTTCGTTGCGATAGTTCACGGTAACCACCACGTAGCCGCGGGCGATCATCCGGTCCTGCATCTGGGTCAGCCGCTCAGTGAGTTGCTCGACTTTAAGCATGCCTTCGCGGCCTTCGCCCCAACCCATGGTGATTGCGGGAAAGGGACCGTTCCCCTTGGGCTTGCGAACGAGGATGGGGACATAGATTTCATCCCTGGTGAGGACGAAGGTGTAGTCGCCGGGAATCTCGGAACCCTTAATCGCTTTGGTGGCCACGACGTAGCCGTGGGACGGAATGGCTTCAGCGGCTTCCCGTCCCGTGCTGAGCTGCGCTCGAATGGCCACTTGACCTACCGGCAAGAGTAATGGTGCGGCGAACACGATCCCGAACCCGAGCAAAATGGTCTTCAACGGAGAATGCATCCTTCACCTCGATTCGCGAACTGGAGCGAGTGGCTGGCCAGATAAACTCGCAACTGCGGATTGTGGTTCTACCACCTGACCATTTGCCACGTCAACCCTTTTCGCGCTATCGTCCTCCTCCAGCAATCGTGTTCGTGACGATTTTTATCATTTTCCTGGAGGCACCGTGAAATTTTCCCGCATGCTTTTTTTCTCCGCACTGGTACTGATTGGCAATGTTTCACAGCTCGTCGCGCAGACAGGAGCAGGGTCCGAACCCCCCAAGCCTCTCGTTTTAACCGAGGCGATTGCGACCCCCGGGGTTCAGGGGCGATTTGACCACTTCGGCTTCGATGGGAAGAACCAGCTTTTCGTCGCCGCGCTCGGAAACAACACTGTTGAGGTGATCGACATCAGCGCGCGGGTGCGTTCGCACACGATTACGGGGATTCCGAATCCGCAGGGCGTGGCGTATGCGCCGGACGCGAAAAAACTTTTTGTGGCCAGCAGCAAGGGCAAGCTGCGGATTTATGCGGGAGAAAATTTTGACCTGGTGAAGGAAATCGATTTTCACGGCGACGTGGACAATCTGCGCTACGATGCGGCAACTCATCGCGTTTACGTTGGGTTTGGCGAAGATGAAACCGGCGCAATCGGCATGGTGGACGCGACCACGAACGAGCGCTTGCCGGAAGAATACAAGCTTGGCGCGCACCCGGAATCGTTTCAGCTGGAAACCGCCGGGCCAAATATTTACGTAAATCTCCCGGATTTGAAGCAAATTGCGGTGATCAACCGGAAGACCGGGGCGATTGCGCGATGGCCGATGACGCTGGAGCATAACTTTCCGATGGCCCTGGACGAGGCGGATCACCGGCTGTTTGTGGCCACGCACGAGCCGGCGCACATGGCCGTTTTCGATACCAACACCGGCCGCACGGTAGCGGAGTTTCCCTGCGTGCAGGACGCCGATGATGTTTATTACGATGCCGGACGAAAAAGAATCTATATTCCCGGCGGCGAGGGATTCATCAGCGTGTTTCAGCAAGCGGATGCGGATCACTACCAGCTTCTTGCGAAAGTTCCTTCCACCCTTGGCGCGCGCACCGCGGGATATTTTGGGAAAGGCCACAAAGGGTTCGACCGGTTCTTTCTGGGAGTGCCTCCGCGCGCGGATCATGGGTCGGAGATCTGGATTTATACCGTTCAGGACTGAAGCTTTTCTTGAGCTAGAAGCTCGCTTGAAGTTCGGGAGCGTACGTTCCAAAAGTGTCACCTCTTGGGGAAGGCTCCCCTCCAAGAGGTCCACAATCTGAACCAATTTGTCGGCTTCCTTGGGCGGCTGGGTCCAAGGGGAGCCGGTTCGCGAGCGTTCGATGCTCGTCTCCGTCCGCACTTCACCCATTTCTCCTGTAATATGCTTATTTTGTTTATGTTACGCGCCACGTTGGATGGAGCAATTGTTGGCAAGTTCGCGCTGTATCAATAATTCTTCTGAGGATGAGAAAGGAATTAGTTGACAAGCCGCTTCGTATGATGGTACAGCGGCTATACCTATTGTGCGGGGTCTGCTCCCGAGCAGGGGAATTTTTAGGGGTGAGTAATGTCGAATTGTGTTTATTTGAGGAAGTCCTTTGGGCTTTTGGCTCTAATCTCCGCCGTTCTTCTCTTTACTCTACCGGCCTTCCCGCAGGGAAACACCGGGCGGATGCTCGGCACCGTCACTGACCAATCCGGTGGGTATGTTGCCGGGGCACCAGTGACCGTGACCGACGTGGCGCGCGGGGTAACGCAAAATTTGATCACGGATTCCGATGGCGCGTACGTCGCGCTGAACTTGGTGGCGGGCAGCTATTCGGTTCGCGTTGAAGTGAAGGGCTTCAAAGTTTTCGAGCGGAAAAATATTCAGATCGAAGTCGGCAAGGATTTGCGGGTGGACGTGGTGCTGCAGCCCGGCTCAGCGACGGAGACGATTACCATCACCGAAGAAGTCCCGATGGTGGACACGACATCGACTACTCTCGGCGGCACGATCAGCAACCAGACCATCAACGAAATTCCGCTCAATGGACGCAATTACCAAAACCTGCTGACGCTGCGGCCTGGCACCACCATCTATCCGGGCGGCGGTCCGTGGACGCAAACCACCAATGGTGCGCGGCCCGAAGATACCAGTTACCTGGTGGACGGCCTGAGCAATGACGAAGCCTTCATGGGATTCAGCGTGACGAACGCAGCGGCGGTCGCCGGCGATGCGGCTACGATTCTGCCGATCGATGCGATTCAGGAATTCAACACCCAGGTGAATCCGAAGGCGGAGTTCGGGTGGAAACCCGGGGCCATCACAAGCGTTGGGCTCAAGTCCGGCACGAATTCGATTCACGGCTCTGCTTATGCGTTTGGGCGCTCGGATTCGTTCGACGCTCGCAACTACTTCAACCCAGCAGGCACGCCACAAACCCCAGTCGAACTTGAACAATATGGTGCTACTGCCGGCGGCCGAATCATCCCGGACAAACTCTTCTGGTTTGGCGGTTTTGAGAATCGCAATTACACAGTGGGCAATTCGATTCCGACGAATTCTCCCACGACGGTTACCGCGGCCGGCGGCCCGGACCCGTCGGTCAGCATTCCGGACGCGCTAGCGGATCTCGCAGCTCACAATGTCGCGTTCAGCTCCCAAAGCCTCTATCTCCTCGGCTGCCCGGCAAACGTTGCTCCTCCTTATACCTCATGCACCGGTGGCACCTTTGGGCCGAATGCGAGCGGCGGCAAGTCCCTCACCGGGGGCTTTCCGGACGTCGATTCTTCCAGGAACGCGCTCGGCAAAGTGGATTACCACATCAATGAAAAAAACACGCTAAGCGGGTCGTACTTCTTTGGGAATGACAACATTACCGCAGAAGATTCTGCGGAATTGCTCCCGGAGTACGGCACCGTGATTCATTCGCGGGCGCAAGCCGCCGCCGGGCACTACGCCTGGACTCCAAGTGCAAACTGGGCAAACGACCTGAGAATCGGCTATACGCGCTATCACCTCACCATCGTCCCGGCCAACGTTGGTATCGCATATCAAATCAACACCGGCCTCTCCCCTGACGTGGTTGCCGCTGTCGGCGGACTGCCAAACGTCAGAATCAGCGGCTTCACGGAATTGGGCGGGTTCCACAACTTCCCGAAGTTGGTTGGACCGGACAACGTTTACGATTTTGTGGACCAGGTATCGAATTTGCGCGGGAAGCACGCCCTGAAATTCGGCGCTGAAGTCCGCATCGACAAAGTGGACCAGGGAACCTTTCGCGGAGCCAGGGGACGTCCCACATTTAATATAAACGGCGCCTTTCAGGGTTCGACCGCGCTAGAAAGCTTTTTGGCGGGAGACGTTCACAATGCCAGCATTCTTGCCGGAGATCCGATCCGCCATATGACCCAAAATCTGTTCGCCGCATTTTTCCAGGACGATTGGCGCGTTGCCAAGAACGTGACTTTGAACCTGGGGCTGCGCTATGAACTCCAGGGCGTACCAAGCGATTCCAATAACCAGCTTGGCAACTTTCAGCCTTCGGTCGGGTTGGAACAGGTGGGCAAGAATATCGGCTCACTCTACAACAAGGATTACACAAACTTTGCTCCTCGCGTCGGCGTAGCGTGGGACGTTCGAGGCAATGGGAAAACAGTCGTGCGCGCTGGGGCCAGCATTGTGTACGACCTGCTCTCCATGAGCACCTTCCTCTCTCAGCAAAATACCAACAACACAGTCACCCTTGGAGCCAACGTTGTTCCGACGGGCGCAGCGATTCAGGTTGGCGGCGTAAGCACACCGGGTATCGGAAACATCGTTGCATCTGGCATCACGTTGCCAGCCTCCGAACTGAACTGGAACGGCTCCTCGGTGGGCGGCGCGGGAATTTATCCCTCTAACCTTGTATCTCAAGTTGCATGCGGGGACGGGATTGGTAACGATGCGGGCCCATGCGACATCTTTGCCATGGACCGCAATTACAAAACTCCTTACGTCACTACCTGGACTTTAGGCATTCAGCATGCCTTCACGGGCAAAGTCTCGCTGGACGCCGCCTATGTTGGGAATCATGGATCCAGGCTTACAGGTATCCAGGACATCAACCAGCCTGCACTTGGGTCCGGTTGGACACCGAACGATATCGCGCAGGGTGTGAATGCCGATGGAAACGAACAGCTGACGCGGCCGTTTAACTCCAAGTTTCCCTATCTTGGATTCATCAATTACTATTCGAACATCTACCGGTCGAACTACAACGGTCTGCAGACCACGCTGACAGGTCGTAATTTCCATGGCCTGGATTTTGTGGCCGGCTATACGTATTCTCACGCTATCGACAATCAGTCTTATAACTGGAACCAGTATCTACCCAAGAACAGTCTGGATCCGCAGGGCGAATATGGAGCCAGTGATTTTGATATCCGGCACCGTTTCACCCTTTCTGCCACATACACCATTCCTGGTAAGAAGGGCTACGCGCAGATGCTCGAAGGTTGGCAGCTCAACGGGATTCTGACACTGCAGAGCGGTCAGCCGTGGCAGGCAATTGACGAAACCAATGACTTCAGCGGGACCGGAGAACTTGCGGATCGCTGGAACTTCTTCGGGAGCCCCTCGGACTTCCACTCGCGTCCCGACACCGCCATTCCCTTTTTTGGCGGGACGGCTGATTTCACCACCGACCCGATAACAGGTAATGTGACCGGCGTTGTGCCTGGAACCCCGGCTGGAGCTACCGTCTGCTTCAACGCCGCGTCAACCCAGGCGCAAAAAAACATGCTGGTATTTCCCGGTGGCGGGTGCTACTCCTCTGGCCGTTCAGCTTTAATAGCGCCACCCCTCGGCACTTTCGGAAATTCTGGCCGCAACATTTTTCGCGACCAGGGATTTCACAATCTGGATCTCTCGGTCTCCAAGAGCTGGAAATTCTACGAGAAGCTGACCATGCAATTCCGCGCGGAAATGTTTAACATCACCAACCATCCCAACTTTGCGAATCCCTTTGGCGGTGCCACGGGCCAGGGCGTCGGCGCAACGGCGGATCCTTCTGCCGGCCCCTTCGGATGCAGCTGCTCGACCCCGGACACCGCGTCTGTGAATCCGGTCCTAGGCTCCGGCGGGGCTCGCGCTATCCAGTTCGGGCTGAAGTTCCTCTTCTAGTACGTGGACCAGAACTGGGCTACAACCGGGGCCGGATTCGTTCCGGCCCCATTTTTTTCGGCAAGAGTTAAGAACAGAAGTCTCGAAATCATCCCCGAAAGGAATTTTTCAGAATGCGCTCTCGGACCCTACGATTCCTCGCAGTTGCAGTCTTCTCGGCAAGCTTTGTGATTCCCTCAGGCGTGCGAAATGCCTTTGCGGCTGAGGGCGATCGGGCCGTGATGCAGGCGGATCGGCAATTTGTGCAGGCCGCGGCGAAGGCGGATGCCGCAGGGCTAAGGAAGACGCTGGATGCGGAGTTTACGTGGGCGGATGCGGAGGGGAAGACGCTGTCCGCTGCAGAAGTGCTGCGGGGCGTGCCTAAGGATGCGCTTGGGGATGAGAGCGGCGCGGAAGTGAGCGAGCGGACCTATGGGCAGGTGGGCGCGGTCCAGGCGAGCCGAGGAAAGATTCATGTTTTGCGGATCTGGGTGCAGCGGGCAGACGGCTGGAGATTGCTGGTGTATCACGAGGTGAAGCAGCTGGATCAGCCTTCGACTTCGGCGGGATCCGGTGTGAAGGAGTGCGAGAATCCATGCAAGATGGTGCCTTTCCAGCCGGCGAATGAGGCGGAGCGGGCAATCATCGCTTCTTGGCAGGCGCTGGAAACCGGCGTGACCGCGCATGATGCGGAGGCGTGGGCGCCGCACATTGCGGATGAGTTTGTGCAGATCAGTTCGAACAGCGATCATCCGATTTCGAAAGCCGGGCGGATGGAAACGCTGAACAAGCAGAAGGCGAGCGGAGTCGGCTCGGCGCCTTCTCCCCTGGTCTCGGCGAAGATGTTTGATTTCGGCGACGCGGTGATTATGACCTGCCTGCACCAACCTCAGTCGGGCAAGCCCGTGCACGTCAGTCGCTTGTGGATCAAGCGGGATGGGAAGTGGATCATGTCCATCAGCTATCAGACAGCGATTCAGGCCGCGGCGGCGAAGTAGTTCCGAAACGGTACGAGCATTCGAATGTTTCACGGAATGTTCCACGAGGAACAATATGATTACGTCATCTGCTGGTTATCATAATCACAAAATTTGCGTAAATGTCGGCGCGCCGACATTCCTCGCCCTCGCGCTGCTTCTCTTCGGCGCCGCCCAGCTTCGCGCCGACGACTCTTCTTCACTCCTGCAGGCCGACAAAGCGTTTGTACAGGCGCTTCTGCAGAAGGATGCCGCGGCCACCGGAACTTATTTGTCCCCGGACTTCACGTGGATCGACTCGGTCGGCAAGCGGTTGACGCGCGCCTCAGCACTGCAAACACTTCCCGCCGTGGCCAACCCCGATGTGGAAGCGCAGGTGCGCACATATGGAAACACAGCCGTTGTCTGGGCAAATCGCGGCAAGATGAATGTGTTGCGCGTGTGGGTGAAGCAACCCGGCGGCTGGCGGCTTACGCTCTATCAGGAAGTGAGGCAAGTGGAGAAATCGGAGCCGCCCGCCGGCAAGACTTCCGTTGAGTGCGTGAATCCGTGCAAGACAATTCCCTTCGAGCCGCAGACCGCGAACGAGAAAGCGGCGATCGCTTCCTGGCAGGGAGTGATGCGCGCGATGGCGGAGAGCGATGCTGACGCGTACTCGCCGCTGATTGCCGATGAATTCACCGCCACGGACACTTTTCACGACCGCCCGTTCACCAAGGCGGACCGTCTGGCACAAATCAACAAACAGAAGACGACGGGGGCACGCGCCGCACCGCAGGAACTACGGGACGCAGAGATGTTCGATTTCGGCCAAACGGTGATGATGGTTGCGCACGAGCAGCGGCCTGAGGCGAAATTCTACTTCAACACACGCATGTGGGTGCAGCGCGACGGGCGCTGGCAGATGCTGTTCAGCTTCAATACGCAGATCGAATGATCAGGCGCTCTGATAGAGCTTGGTCATTACGAATTCGCGATGACCGAGGGCTTCGGCGCAAGTGAGGCGGCCGCTGCAGGTGCGCAGCATGATGTCGATCAACTGATCGCCGGCCTGGTCCATGGTCATTTCGCGGCGGAGAATTCCCGAGACGTCGAGATCGATGTGCTCGCTCATGGTGCGCGCGGTTTTGGGATTGGCGGTGAGCTTGATGACCGGCTCGATGGGATTGCCGATGACGTTGCCCTGCCCTGTCGGAAAAAGATGAACAACGAAGCCGGCGGCGGCTTGCAGCGTGACGCATTCCGCGGCCGCGGAAGATGTGTCCATGTAATAGAGGCCTGGACCCTTCGCGGGCGCTTCGGCCGGTTTCAGCACGTCGATGAATTTGGCCTTCTTGCCGATTTTCTGAAAATTGCCAAAGGCTTTTTCTTCGATGGTCGTGAGGCCGCCGGCGATGTTTCCTTTAGTGGGTTGCGATTCGGAAAGGTCGCTGGTCTTGTGCCGCTCGATCACTTCCTGATAGGCGCGGAAGACCCGCATGAATTTATCGCCGATCTCCTTTGTGGCGGCGCGGCTCGCGCAGACGACTTCCGCGCCAGTAAGTTCGGAAGTTTCGCCGAAACAGGTGGTGGCGCCGAGCGGATCGAGCTTGTCGATAAGGTTGCCGACCGTGGGGCAGGAGCCGAGGCCGGAGGTGGTGTCGCTCTCGCCGCACTTGGTGGAGACGAAGAGTTCTTCGATAGAGCATGTCTCGCGCTGCTTCTCGCTGGCCCATTGCACGAATTCGCGCGCTTTGCGGGAGGCGTTGGCGATGGTGGTGATGTCGCCGTTGCCTTCAATGGAAAAACCCGCGACGGGCTTGCCGGTTTTGGCGATACCGTCCACGATGCGGCCGGTCCAGCCCGGCTCAATGCCGATGACCACGCAGGCGGCGACGTTGGGATTTGAGCCGGTGCCGATCAGCGTGCGGAAATGGAGTTCGAGGTCTTCGCCGAATTGCAGGCGGCCGTAGGCGTGCGGCAGCGCGAGCGTGCCCTTGATGTTGTTGGCGACCGCTTCTGCCGCCGCGTTTGAAAGATCGTCGAGCGGCAGAATCACCACGTGATTGCGAATACCCACGCGCCCATTTTCCCGCCGGTACCCAAAAAACTGATAGCGTCCCATCGTTACCACCTCTTCGTCTTCATGTTATGTACGTGCACGTGATTCCCTTTGCCGATCGCGGCGACGGCGCGGCCGACGTCGTGGCCGTATTTCAGAACGGTGTCGCCGGCGTTGATTTCTTTCAGCGCGATTTTGTGGCCGAGCGGAACCGCGTCGAGCGCTTTGACGGCGATGGTCTCGTCGGTCTCCATGATCCAGCCGGTCAACTGCTGGCCGGCCTGGGCATTTTCGACGACCATCACACCGACGGTGTCGGCTTTGTCGTGAACAATGAAGTGAGTTTCCATCTTTCGTGACCTCTATTTAGCGTCAGTGACGTGAAAAAAATCAGTGGGCTGACGGTTTTTCAACTTTCGCCGGCGGGTAGCCATCTTTCAAAAGGCGATGGACCTCTTCGGCGGCCTTGCTGACTTCGTCGCGGAGAATCTGCTCCGCCAAGGCGGCGTCGCGAGCGCGGATTGCTTGAACAAGCGCGCGAAGATTGCGCAGGCTCTGGCGATCCCGTTCCGCTGAACGGTTGGGATGCGTCAGGCCCAGGCCGCGCCAGCGCCAGATGCGGCCGTGGAGAATGGCGAGCATGGAAGAAAGCGTTTCGCTCTTCGTTCCCGCAAAAAGCAATTCGTAAAAATTGTTTTTCGTTTCCAGCATGGCCGCTACTTCGGCGGACTCGTAAGCTTTTTCCACGACGGAGAGCGCCATGTCGAGGCGAACGATTTGTGTTTGGTCGGCCTCCAACGTGAACAGACGCGCGGCCAGACCTTCGAGAACGGCGCGAATCGCATAGATGTCGCGGGCTTCCTCAACGGTGAGGGTGCGGACGATTGGACCTTTATTGGGGACAATCGCGACGAGGCCTTCGGATTCGAGCTGGCGAAGAGCTTCGCGGATGACGGTGCGAGAGACGCCCATCATGGCGATGAGTTCGCGCTCGACCAGGCGCTCACCGGGATTGAGGCGGCCGGCGATAATGGATTGGCGGAGTTCGTCGAGCACTTGACGGCGAAGCGGTGCCGCGGACTTGGAGATGGCCGCGAGTGCGGAAGAGGAGCGAAGTAAAGGCCTTGACTTCGTCATATTCTCGTAATACGGTACTATGGTATTATGTGTTTCGCAACACCATTCTTTTCTTCGAGGACATCGTGACATTGTCTCCCGTGAAGCTGGCAATCGTGGGTCTTGGACGCTGGGCAAAAGTGTTGACGCGCGCGTCGGCCAAGTCGGAAAAACTGAAGATTGTTGCTGGATACAGCCGCTCGACCGAGAAACGGCAAGGGTTTCAGGCGGAGATGGGCGTCCCTGCCGCTCCCACGATGGAAGCAATCCTGGAAGACCCGTCGATTGAAGGGGTGATTTTGACGGTGCCGAATGAGCAGCACCTTCCGATGGCAGCGCTTGTGGCGAAGGCGAAAAAGCATGTGTACACGGAGAAGCCGATTGCCAGTTCGCTGGTGGAAGGGTTGCAAATCGCGGCGCTGGAAAAGAAATACGGCATCACGGTTACGGTGGGACACAGCGCGCGGCTGATGGCCGGGATCCGGAAAATCAGGGAAGCGATTGACGCAGGGGAGCTTGGGAGAGTGGCGTTCATCGAGGCAAATTTTTCGAACAACCGCGCGCTGGAGCTGACGCCGAAGACGTGGCGCTGGTACAAGGACAAGGCTCCCGGCGGGCCGCTTTCGCAGTTGGCGATTCACCAGTTCGACGTGCTGCATTATCTGGGCGGAGAAGTGGTGGAAGCGAGCGGAATGTCTTCGAAACTTTCTCCCGTGGGAGCGGAAGTGGACGACCAGTCGATGACCTTGCTGAAATTCGCGGACGGAAAAATCGGATACGTGGGTTCGTGCTGGACTTCGCCGGGAATTTTTTCCGTGAGGGTGTTTGGGTCGAAAGGATTGATGCATTACGAAATCGATTTTGACACGTGGGACACGCCGGACCAGTTGCACAAGAAGTCCACGCTTTATATCCAGCGCGGGATTGACGGTTACGCGAAGCGCGAAGAGCTGCAGGTGCCGGAGAGCGATATGTTCCGCGCTGAGCTGGAGATGTTCGCGGAAAGCTGCCGGACGGGCAAAGCGAATGAACTGAGCGCGCAGAACGGCAACGTGGCGGTGGCAATGGTGTACGCGGCGCTGAAGTCGCTGGAACAGAATGGACAGTGCGTGGCGATTGCCGGAGTTCTGAAAGACGCGCAGAGCCGGGTGACGGAATGACGGGAGGGCCGATGTTAGCCAGCCGGTATTTTGTGGATCTGACACAACCGGAAATCGCGGCGCAATTGAAAAAGAATCCGCTGGTGATTCTGCCGCAGGGCAGCGTGGAGCAGCACGGGCCGCATCTGCCAACGGGAACGGATATTTTCGCTTCGAATGTGATTGCGCATGCGGTGGCAGAGCGGATGGATGGGCTGGTGCTGCCGGGCGGCCCGCTGGGAGTGACGCCGCTGCACATGCCGTTTGAAGGGACCATTACGCTTTCGCCGGATACGTACATGAACGTGGTGAAAGAGACTTGCGCGTCCGTGGCGCAGCACGGCGCGAAATACCTGTTGATATTGAACTGGCACGAACTGAACATTCCTCCGCTGGGAGTTGCAGCGGATTTGCTGCATCGGGAGCACGGGATGACCGTGCTGACGGTGCAGGCGTGTTTCGTGGCCGAAGACATGTTCGGCAAGCAGTGCGGCGGATTGACGCATGGCGGCGAGATTGAGGCGCTGGCGGTGCTGGCCTATCGCCCGGATCTGGTGCACCTGGATCGCATCGATTATTCTTCCGACCATGCACACGGACACAAAGTGGATGCGCTGCGGCGGACGCGAAGTTACCAGCCGGTGCTGACGGACGTGCGTTCGATTGCGCCGACGGGCTGGTACGGAAGCCCGCAGCACGCCACGATTGAGAAGGCGGAAAAGATGCTACAGAGCGTAGCGGATTCGATTGCCACGCAGTCCACCGAAATTTTCAGGGAGCTGGATAAGATTCAGGGCGGGACGGCGGAACTTCGCCAAGTAAACAAGGTGCGCTGATGGCGCGACTGTTTAAAAAGGGAGAGGCGAAGGAACTTGGGCTGCCGGGGCGGAAAGCGATGGAAATCGTTTCCGGGGAACGCGGAGCGCGCGGGGTGACACTTCGGATCGTGGAGATACCCGTGGTGAAGCCCGGAGACACGCTGCGGGCTGCGCACCACCATTCGGATTTTGAAGAGTGCATCTACACGCTTTCCGGGCAAGGAACAACGTCCGCGGACAGCGGCGAATACGAGATGAGAACCGGAGATACACTGCTGATGCCCGCAGGCGAAAAACATGTGACGCGCAATACGGGCAGCGAGCCGCTGGTGCTGTTGTGCTTCTTCCCTGTTGCGGATATCGCCGCGGCCACGCAGGAACCTGGCGTTTCCCTGAGGACACCAAAACAATCATGAGCATCGACGTGCTGTGCCTGCGCCCTGAAGCGGATTTCAAACGAGTGGGCGCGTTGCCACCGGAGTCGTTGAAAATCGCCTACCGGGCTCCGAGCGATGAAGATGTGGCGGAACGGATGAAAGAGGTGCGGGTGCTGGTGATTCCCGCGGTGGGGCCAACACTTCCGAACGCACTTTTCGAAAATACGAGTGTGAAGTTTGTGCAGGTGACGGGAGCGGGGCTGGACCGGCTGGATGTGGAATTTCTGCGAGAGCGGAGCATTGCCGTGGCGAATGTTCCGGGGGGAAGCAACGAATCGGTGGCGGAGTACGCGGTGACGACGGCCACAGTTCTGCTGCGCGGACTTTTCTGGGCGGACACGGAGATTCGCAGGGGCAATTATCGCGAATTCCGAGCGCGGATGATCGCCGACAATCTGCAGGGGCTCGACGGCCTGACCGTGGGGATCGTCGGATTTGGCGTAACCGGAGTAGCCGTTGCCGCGGCGTTTCAGAAACGCGGCTGCCTGATTTTTTATCATGATCCGGCGCCGCGCGACCCGCGAACGGCTGAGGCGGTCGGCGCCAAACCCTGCGGCCTGGAAGATCTTTTCCAGCTGGCGGACGTGGTTACGCTGCATGTGCCGCTATTGCCACAGACGACCGGCATGATCGGGCGGCGGGAGCTGGCGATGATGAAAGACGGCGCGATTTTGATTCAGGGCTCGCGGGGCGGCGTGGTGGACGAAGCGGGGCTAGCGGAAGCGCTGCAAAGCGGAAAGCTTGGAGGAGCGGCGGTGGACGTTTATTCCACAGAGCCTCCGGCGGCGGACAATCCCCTGCTGGCATTGAAAGGCGAGGCGGCTCACCGGATTTTATTCACGCCGCATGTTGCAGGAGTGACGCGGCAGTCGGCGGCGTATCTTTTCCGGACGGCGTGGAGAAATGTGGAACGCGCAATGGGCGGGAAAGAAGCGCCGCTGTACGTTGTGACCTGACATGCTGCGGATGGAACAAATACGAAGAGTTTCCTCAGGGGCTAAAGCCCAGTTGGTACGGCTTTTCAATGTCGGAGCTAAAGCTCCGACCCCCAAAGTGATTTTTTGCGCAACTTGTTGAGGCACGGTTGAGTTCCTTGGGATTCCGCGTTGGGATTCACGCGGCACGGAGAACACCGAGTGGTCAAAGCCGAATCGACGCGAAAAGCCAGGCCATGGTACACGATTCTCTACGTGCAAGTGCTGATTGCGGTGGTGATCGGCTGCGGGATCGGGGGATTTTTCCCCAAAACCGGGATGGCGTTGAAGCCGCTGGGCGACGCGTTTGTGTCGCTGATCCGGATGATGATCGCGCCGGTGATTTTCTGCGTGATCGTGCAGGGGATCGCGTCGATGAGCGACCTGAAAAAGCTCGGGACGCTGGGCGTGAAGACGCTGATTTATTTTGAAGTGGTTTCGACGCTGGCGCTGATTATAGGAATTGTTGTTGCGGTGTTGATTCGTCCGGGCGCGGGGCTGAACATTGACGCCACGACGCTGGACCCGAAGGCGACGGCTGTGTTTGTGGGGCGGGCGAAAGAGTCCGGGTTTATTCCCTTCCTGCTGGGCTTCATTCCGCGAACATTTATCGGGGCGCTGGCGGACGGCGAAGTGCCGCAGGTGCTGCTGATCTCGATTCTGACAGGATTCGCGATAGCGAATATGGGAGAAGCTGGGAAGCGGGCGCTAAGCGCGATTGAAGTGGCGAACAAGGTGGTGTTCCGAATCGTAAGGATGGTGGTACGCGCCGCGCCGCTGGGGGCGCTGGGCGGAATGGCGTTTACGGTGGGCAGTTATGGCGTGGCATCGCTGGCAAATCTGCTGAAACTGATGGGGACTTTTTATTTGTCGAGTTTCCTGTTCGTGGTGGTGGTGCTGGGAATCATTGCGCGGCTGGCAGGCTTTTCGATTTTCCGGTTTCTGGCGTACATCAAGGACGAATTGCTGATCGTGCTGGGAACGAGTTCATCGGAAACGGTGCTGCCGGACATGATGCGCAAACTGGAACGGCTGGGGGCTTCGAAGTCGGTGGTTGGGCTGGTTTTTCCAACAGGATATGTCTTCAATACCGACGGCACGAATATTTATTTAACGCTGGCGGCACTTTTTCTGGCGCAGGCGACGAATACGCATCTATCGCTGGGGCAGGTGAGCGGGATTCTGCTGTTCGCGCTGCTGGCGTCGAAGGGCGGATCGGGCGTCACGGGAACAGGATTTGTGACGCTGGCGGCGATTTTGGCGGCGGTGCCGTCGATTCCGGTGCAGTCGCTGGCGCTGCTGGTGGGGATTGAGAAGTTCATGAGCGAGTGCCGCGCGCTGACGAACGTGGTGGGAAATGGAGTGGCGACGCTGGTGGTGAGCCGCTGGCAAGGGGAATTGGACGTGGAGAATATGCGGCGGGTGATGGAAAAGCCGCCGGAGAACTCTGAAACGAGTTCGGAATAAAAGACGTTACACTATCTGGAACCGCTCGCGGCCTGCGAGCGGCCTGCAATTTCCTAAACCTGGGGGATTCATGCCCGCCACTGCGATGGATCGAAGGACATTTTTGAGAGTTTCCGCCGTCAGCGGCGGAGGATTTTTGCTTGCGTGCCACGTGCCAAGCCTGACGGAGGCTTTTGCAGGGCAGGCGGGAGCGGCGCAATCGCCCACACCGGCATTTGTTGCCACCGCCTTCATTCGCATGACGGCGGATGGGATTGTGACGATCACCGCGAAGAATCCGGAAATTGGCCAAGGCGTGAAAACGCATTTGCCGATGATTATCGCGGAAGAGTTCGACGTGGACTGGAAGGATGTTCGAATCGAGCAGGCTGACCTGGACGAAACGAAGTATGGCCCGCAGCGGGCGGGAGGAAGCACGGCGACGCCGATCAATTGGGACCCGTTGAGGCGAGTAGGGGCAGCCTGCCGGCAGATGTTCGTAGCGGCGGCGGCGCAAAGCTGGGGAGTGCCGGGTTCGGAATGTGAGACGGCTTCGGGAAAGGTGATTCACAGCCCATCGAAGAGGACGATCGTTTACGGCGCGCTGGCGGCTAAAGCGGCGACGATGGCCGTGCCGGATTTGAAGAGCGTGCCGCTGAAGGACCCGAAGAATTACAAAATCATCGGGAAAGCGACGATGGGCGTGGATGTGCCGTCGATTGTGGCGGGGAAACCACTTTACAGCATCGATTTCCGGGTGCCGGAGATGCTGTGGGCGGTGTATGAGAAGTGCCCGGTATTTGCGGGGAAAGTGATCAGCGCAAATGTGGACGAGATCAAGGCGCTGCCGGGAGTGAAGCAGGCATTTGTGGTGGAGGGGACGACCGAATTGCTGGGATTGCACGCGGGCGTGGCGATTTTGGCGGAAAACTGGTGGCAGGCGAACAGCGCGCGGAAGAAATTGAAGATCAAGTGGGACGAAGGAACCACCGCACAGCAGAGCAGCGAGGGGTTCGCCCGGCGGGCGCAGGAGCTTTCGAAACAAGCGCCGACCGTGATGCTGCGGAAGGATGGAGACGCGGAGAAGGAGCTGCAATCGGCGGCGAAAGTGGTGGAAGCCGCATATGAATATCCGTTTCTGGCGCACGCGCCGATGGAGCCGGAAAACTGCCTAGCGCATTTTCATGACGGCAAGCTGGAGTTCTGGTCGCCGAGCCAAACGCCGGAATCCGGGCGCATGCAGGTGGCGAAAGTTTTGGGAATTCCGCACGACGACATCATCGTGCATTTGAAGCGCGCGGGCGGAGGATTCGGGCGGCGGCTGACGAACGATTACATGCTGGAAGCGGCGGCAATCGCGAAACAAGCGGGCGTTCCGGTGAAGCTGCTGTGGACGCGCGAGGACGATTTTCATCACGATCACTACCGGCCCGCGGGGTTTCATTTCCTGAAGGGCGGGGTGGACGCTTCGGGAAAATTACTGGCATGGAAGAATCACTTTGTGACGTTTGGGGAGGACGAGACGTTCGCCCCTTCGGCGAATATTCCGGGGAACGAGTTCCCCGGGACGTTTTTGCCGAATTTTCATTTTGGAGCGTCGCTGATGCCGCTGGGCGTGCCGACGTACGCGCTGCGGGCGCCGCGGAGCAACGCGTTTTCGTGGGTGTTCCAGTCGTTTACGGATGAGCTTGCGCATGCGGCGGGAAAAGATCCCGTGGAGTTCCGGTTGGAGCTGCTAAGCCTGCCACGACTGACGACACCCGATGTGAAGCCGGATCCGTTTTCGAGCGCGATGGATGGCGCGCGAATGCAGGGTGTGGTACGGCTGGTGGCGGAAAAATCCGGATGGGGGAAGCGAACTCTGCCGAAGGGCACGGGGATGGGCGTGGCGTTTCAGTTTTCGCACCGCGGGTATTTTGCGGAGGTGGTGGAACTGAGCGTGGACGCAAAGAATGCTGTGAAAGTGAACAAGGTTTGGGTGGCCGGGGATATCGGCAGCGAGATCATCAATCCCAGCAGCGCGGACAATCAGGTACGCGGAGCGGTGCTGGAGGGATTGAGCTCCGTGATGAGCTATGAAATTACGATCGAGCGGGGCCGGGCGGTGCAGAGCAATTTTCACGAGTACACGCCGATGAGGATGAACCAGTTGCCGGGGGAGATCGAGGTGCATTTTCTGCGGACGGATAATCCGCCGACGGGATTGGGCGAACCGGCGCTGCCGCCGGTGTTGCCGGCGGTATGCAATGCGATTTTTGCGGCAACGGGGAAGCGGATACGGTCGCTGCCGTTGGCGAAACATGGGTATAGCTGGGCCTGAGAAAGAAAAAGCGCCCGCTTCAGAAAGCGGCCGCTACATAGGTTGGATTTCGAGGTTTTTCACCAGCCAAGGGACCAGGACTTTGCGGAAGATTACCGGGTCGGGCCAGACTTTTACCTGACGGCCGAGGTGGCCTCCTTGGGGATTGATCCAGGCTTCTTTCGGGACGTCGCCGTTGTTCAGGAGCAGGTAGGCGTCGGAGATTGGCACTTGAGTATCCATCGCGCCGGCAATGATTAGCATCGAGGTCGTCGGTTTCCCCAATAAATGTTGATTGACCAACGAGAGCTTGGGAAGAATGTCGCCCAGGTCCTCGACTTTGTTTGCGCCTTCGAAGATGGACATTAGCGCGGGACCCAGCCCGAAAAGATATTCGCGATTGCCCAGCGTTTTTTGCATGACGAAATTTTTCTCGAAGGTGGCGTCCACCGCAGGCGACTGGGCGACGACGGCTTTCAGGCGAGCGCGTTCGACGATGGAAAGTTTGGCGGCCCAGTAACCGCCGAAGCTCTGGCCATCCACGCCGATGCGAGTTTTATCCACCTCGGTGCGCGTTTGCAGGTAGTCGATCACTTTGGAGAACATGCGGTCGGCGGTTTCGCTGGCCTTGATCGGGGCCTGGCCGGTGCCGGGCGAATCGACGCCGATGTAACCGATACCGGAATTCAGGACCACACCAAAATTTTCGGTGAGATCTTCCTTGCGGCTGTCGAGTCCGCTGATAGCGATAATCACGGGCACGGGACCCTTGGCGTTTTTGGGAAGGCGCAGGTAGCCGACGATTTCGGAGCCTTCGAACGGGATGTGGACGACTTCCAGAGGCGGATCCATTAATTTCGCGTGGGCGAGGAAGGCTTCCAGCGCTTTGGCGTAGGCGCGTTTTTTGCCGGGAGAGGCGGGCACGGGCCAGCGTCCGAAGGAATAGAGGCGCCAGGCGCGGACAAAATCCTTGTCGGCCTGAGCGGAATTGGCGGCGAGAAGGGAGTTCCCTTCCGCCATGTAACGATCGGCGATGGCGCTGAATGCGGCGGCCCATTCGTCGTTGTCGGTGGTGTTGATGTGCGAGAAGGCTTCGCGGACGTCGGCGGGATCGAGGCCGATCAGCGGGTACATGCCGTTTTCAGCGCGCTTGATGGCCTCGGTTTTGATTTCGTCGAGGGTGCGCTCTTTTTGTTGCTGTTGCGCGCGGACGCCGGACGCCAGCGCGATAAACAGTAAACCTGCAAACAAACTCGAAAATAATCGCAAAGAAGTTCTCCTCATGGTGGTTACTTCGCTTTCTTAAGCGCTGCCTGGTAATACGACGGGTCGTAATATTTGTCGGGTGAAGGAGGATGTCCGCCCCACTGGCCTTCCACTTCGGCGCGCAGCTTCAGGACGTTTTCGAAACCTTGAAGGTCGAACTGCGCGTCTTTGGCGAAGCCGCCCGGGTGGTTCATGGTGAGCTCGTAGTCTTCGGCGGCGATTTCCGGGGTGAGATGGTATTGCGCGGCGAGCAGGTCGATCACTTGCTGTTTGTTTGCCGGGTTCATCAGCCAGCGCTGCGCTTCGATGCAGGCGGAGAGCAATCCGACAAGAAGCTCGCGGTGATCTTTCGCCCAGGTGCGCTGGGTGAAGAAACCCGCGGCTTGATAGGGGCCGATGAGCTGCTGGACCGAGCCGAGGCTCACGAAGCCTTCGTGCTTGGCGACCAGCGAAACCGGAGGCCCGAGCATCGAGCCGGCAAAGCTTTTCTGCTCGCGGAGGGCGACGAGGCGCTGCGGCGTGGCGCCGAAGGGCTTGATCTCGTAGTCTTTTCCGGCGGTCAGGCCGTTGAGGGACAGAATTTTTTTCATTTGGAGGGCGTAGGCGGTGTTCGGCGCATCAACTATGAGCGTTTTGCCGCGGAGATCAGAGATGGACTTGATGTCCGGCTGAGCGATGAGTTCGTTTTGCGAGCCTTCGCCGCCCATGACGATGACGACGTCCTGGTGCGCGAGTTCGACCATGGCGACGGCGTTGTCGACGGCGAGGAATGCGACGGCGCCCTTTCCGGCGGCGAGGTCGGCGCGCAATTCGTCGGAGTTTTTCTTGTTGTCGTTGGCGACTTCCAGGCCGTATTTCGCGAAGAGGCCTTGTTTATCGGCAATGACAAACTGGATTGGGCGCCCCAGTAGCGTGAGGACATGAATCTGCTGGGGCGGAGCGGTCTGGGCACGCGCGACGCTGCAAAGAAGAAGCGCGCACACAGCGATACTAGATTTAAGCAATCGGAGTTTCATTGGCATTCTCCAGGAGATGGGAATCAGGGCGCACCTTCGTTGAGTTTATCGAGCGACCATTCTGTCACGGGCATCGGATCGAGAATCGGCTTGCCGAGATTTGGACAACTGAGAGCGTAGAGGCCGGTGTCGGTGGCGGCCCAGATGATGTTGCGGTCCCACTCGATGAAGACGTTGTCTACGGTGCGGTCGTAGCTACCGAATTTCTTTAGATCGCCGCCCTGTGGTGGGACGAAATAGGCCACTTCTTCGGGCTTGTAGAGGTCGCCGATATCGTAGCAGCGGAGACCGGCAATGAAATAGGAATAGGCGATGAATTCCTGGCGAGGCTTCCCCGGCGCTTTCAGGTGAGGGGGATTGTGGGCGCCGAAGCGTCCGCGCTTGAAGCAGAAATCGCGGTAAGGCGCTTCGGGCGGAGGAACGGGGCGCGGTAGCTGCGCGACCGGAACCGGATGCGCTTCATCGCGGATATCAATGACCCAGTTGGGCAGATAGATCTGGTTGCAATCGGAGTTGGTGGTTTCACCGTTGGTGATGACGAAGCCGCGATCCAAAATGCCGCAGTAGATGGTGTGAAAGGCGATGCCCATGCCGGAATACTGCGCGGGTGGTTCGAAACGTCCGAGCTCTTTCTGATGCTGGGGATCGGAAAGATCGAGAATGATGAAACCGTTGCAGCCGAACGCACCATAGCCGCGATTGCCGCCGTCTTCTAGTCTCTTTGGAACGTAGACTGGACCGTGGAGGCCGGCGAAGGGAGTCTGGTCGGCAATGACTTTCGGAGGAACGAGCTTCGACCAGATCCACTTGTTATATTCGGCTTCTTCGCCTTTGCGGGAGCCGGGAACCCACCACATGGAGACTTCCTTGGCGCTCGACGGGTCGGAAGCGTCGACGATCATGTTGCCGTTGACCAACTGGCGGAAGTAGGAAGGCTGATGGCTGAAGGATTCGTCCGGGGCGGTGTCGAGATAGGCGTACTTGCCGCCGTCGTAATAGTTGCGATGCGTGCCCTGGCCTGTGGCGCCGGTGCTGAATTCGGAGAGCTTTACGATCTTGGCGGGGTCGGTGGCGTCGTAGAAGCGAACGCCGCGCAGGCCTTTAAAGTTTTTGCGCTTGTCGTCGAGATGGGGATCGTCGTACTTGCCCATGGGTGCTTCTGGAGTGGAATCGGTGATCGGCGTCCCAGCACCGGTCATGAGGATCCACTTTTTGAGGTTCTGGTTATAAGCGACCTGAACCTGGTAGCCGTCGAAACCGCCCTTGTTGAACATGGTGGGCTTGCGAACGTCGCTGACGTCGATGACATCGCCCTGCTGAAACATGTAGCGGCGATTGCCGACGGACATCATTTGCATCTTGCCGTGGCGAGTCTCCCCGGTACCGAAGTGTGCGAGGACCTCCATGTTGCGGATATACATCCGACGGTCGAGGTAGGAGATGCTGTTGGGGCTGGGATGGCCATGATGATCGGCCAGGGCGGAGAGAGGCGAACTGGCCAAAGCCAACCCCGCGCCAGCGGCGGTGCGGAGGAAGCTGCGACGAGAAGGTGTAAAGAGGCTGTCCCCGGATTCTTGCGACGTATCGGATGGCGCTTGCGGCAGACGGGCGGCTTTCTTTCGTTTCATGCATTACTCCTTGGGTTGGACCCGGCGGGCACCTGCCCCGGCGGGAGGCTTCTCTGTGTGTTGGCCCGATGCCGAGGCTAGGGAAGGCATATCCCGCAAGCCGAGAGTGGCAAAGGCCAAATCCACCGTAAAGAGGTATGACCCCTGTACCACTTTAAAAGCGGAGGTGTCAACGATTAAATTCAATGAATCATAAATATCGATGCAAGGGGTGTACAGAGAGGGATTGCTGTGGTATGTTGGTCCGACCAATTAGGATGCTTTGAGTCGAATCCTACTGGACGGCCTGAAGATGAGGGCCCGACAGCGTTGGGAGGCCAACCATGGCAATCGCCACCATTAATCCGGCAACGGGCCAAGTGATCAAGCAGTTTGAGCCGCTGACCGCCGCAGAAATCGAAGCAAAACTCCAGAAAGCCATCGAAACATTTGCCAGCTATCGCCATGTGCCGTTCGCGCAGCGCGCGGAATGGATGATGAAGGCCGCAAGCATTTTGGAGAACGAAAAAGAAGCGTTCGCCAAGGTGATGACGACGGAGATGGGCAAGACGCTGCGCTCCGCCGTGGACGAAGCGGCGAAGTGCGCGTGGGTGTGCCGGTATTACGCGGAAAACGCGGAGAAGTTTCTTGCGGACGAATTGGTGGAGACGGGAGCGAAGCAGAGCTACATCCGTTACCAGCCGCTGGGGCCGGTGCTGGCGGTGATGCCGTGGAATTTTCCGTTCTGGCAGGTGCTGCGTTTTGCAGCACCCGCGCTGATGGCCGGCAATGTGGGACTGCTGAAGCACGCTTCGATCGTGCCGCAAAGCGCGCTGCTGATCGAAGAGCTGTTTCGCCGGGCAGGTTTTCCGGACGGGGCGTTCCAGACATTGCTGATTGGCTCTAAGGAAGTGGATAAGATTCTGGGAGACCCGCGCGTGATGGCGGCAACGCTTACAGGCAGCGAACAAGCGGGGATTGAAGTGGGCATCGGTGCGGCAAAGCGAATCAAGAAAGTGGTGCTGGAGCTTGGGGGGAGCGATCCCTTCATCGTGATGCCGAGCGCGAATCTGGAGACAGCGACCAGCACGGCGGTGAAGGCACGGATCTTCAACAATGGGCAATCGTGCATCGCGGCGAAGCGGTTTATCGTGGCGGAGAGCATCGCGGACAAATTCGAAAAGCTTTTCGCGCAGAAGATGGCTGCGCTGAGAGTGGGCGACCCGTTCGATGAGAGCACGGAAGTAGGGCCGCTTTCGACACCGGAGGGCGTTGCGGACCTGGACCGGGACGTGCGCAAATCCGTGGAAGCCGGAGCGAAGATCCTAACGGGCGGAAAGCCGCTGAACCGGCCGGGAAATTTCTACGCGCCGACGGTTTTGGTGAACATTCCAAAGGACTCGCCGGCTTACAAGGAAGAGATGTTCGGCCCGGTCGCCAGCGTGTTTCGTGCGAAAGACGTCGACGACGCGATTCGAATTGCGAATGACAGCCGGTTCGGATTGGGAGCCAGCGCCTGGACCAACGATGCCGCCGAGCAGCGAAAGTTCATCGACGGGTTGGATGCCGGGATGGTGTTTATCAACCGGATGGTGGCATCCGATCCGCGGATACCGTTCGGAGGGGTCAAGTGGTCAGGCCACGGACGAGAGTTGGGAGCCTGGGGAATCCGGGAGTTCACAAATATCAAGACGGTCTGGGTAGAGCAGGGTTAAGAAAGGGTTGCGGAGGAGTGGCGGGAATGGTAGCTTGGTCCGACAACTCGACCATATCGCGATCTGCCAGGTTCGCCGCCCATGAAGTCCCCTACCGCGCGGAATTCAGATCAATGCGTCGATTGGCTTTGCGCGGATTCGGAGGTTGAGATGTACAAAATCATTCGGTCCTCTCGCCTTTACGAACAAATTGTTCAGCAGGTTGAAGAATCGATCCACAAGGGCGCTCTGAAAGCGGGGGACCAACTGCCCCCCGAGCGCGAACTAGCGGAACAGTTTGGGGTAAGCCGAACGGCGGTACGGGAAGCGGTGAAGACGTTGCGGGAGAAGGGGCTGGTGGAAGCGTATCCCGGGCGCGGGACATTTATTACGGATGGAAGTTCGAACACGATGCGGCAGTCGCTGCATCGCATGATGCGCTCCGGAAACGAGGGCTTCGCATTTCTGGCGGAGGTTCGAGAGATTCTGGAGCCGGAGATCGCAGCGCTTGCGACCACGCGCGCCGACCAGGAGAACCTGGCGGCGATGAAAGAACAAGTGGAAGTGATGGATACGTCAAAGACCGATCCCGATGCGTTCATCGAAGCGGACCTGGACTTTCATCTGGCGCTGGCGGAGGCCGCGGGCAATCCCATCATTCTTTCGCTGATCGATTCGATCGTGGGACTGCTGCGCGAACAACGAATCGGGATTTTTCAGGTGAAAGGCGGGGCAGAGCGCGGCCAGTATCATCACAAAAAAATTCTGGAAGCGATCGAGCACCGGGATGCCGCGGGGGCACGAGAAGCGATGAAGGCGCACTTGAAGCAGGTGCGCGAGGACTCGCGGAACGCACCCAGCGAATAAATCAAGTCGAGTTTGCAGCGAGTAATCCGGGAGAGGTGAGGGCTTGGCTAAATTAGGGTTTGTGGGCCTGGGAGTGATGGGCAGCGAAATGGTGAACCGACTGCTCAGCAAGGGGCACAGCGTCACGGGGTACAACCGTACGCGCTCGAAGGCGGAATGGCTGATCAAGAAGGGGATGAAGTGGGCCGACTCACCGCGCGCCGTGGCCGGGGAATCCGATGTGGTGTTTTCGATGGTGACGAATTCCGCCGCGCTGGGAGCGGTGATGAACGGACCGGACGGAATGATTGCCGCGGCCGCACCGGGAAAGTTATTCGTGGATATCAGCACGGTGAGTCCGGCGTTCAGCCGGGAGATTGCGGGAAAAATTCGGGAAAAGGGCGGAGACATGGTGGACGCGCCCGTATCCGGAAGCGTGATCACGCTGCAGGAGGGGAAACTCTCCGTGATGGTTGGCGGGCGCAAGGAAACTTTTGAAAAAGTGAAAACTTTGCTGCTGGACATCGGGCCGAAGGTTACGCACGTGGGTGATAACGGCCTGGCGCTGGTGATGAAAATTGGAACGAACTTGAGCCTGGCGGTGCAGATGCTGGCGTTCTGCGAGGGCGTGCTGCTGGCGGAGAAAAGCGGCATTTCGCGCGAAGTGGCGGTGGATGTTCTGACGCACAGCGTGATTGCGTCGCCGATGGTGCAATATCGCGGGCCGTTCGTGCTGAAGCAGCCGGCGGAGGCGTGGTTCAACGTGAACATGATGCAGAAAGACATGCTGCTGGCGCTGGAGCTGGGGCGGCAACTGGACGTGCCGATGCCGACGACGGCGGTGACGAATGAATTCCTGACGGCGGCGCGCGGGATGGGGCTGGTGGAAAAAGATTTTGCAGTGGTGTTCGACGTGTTGGCACAGATGTCCGGGGTGAAAGCATGAAAACGGCGACGGATTCTGCGAAGACGGAAAACGGCGTGGCGGCGGAGCTTGGACTGCGGCTGTACCGCCAGATGGTACGCATCCGCTTGTTTGAGGAGCAGGTGAATGAACTTTACACGCGCGCGCTGATGCCGGGGTTGGCTCACCTGTATATCGGCGAGGAGGCGGTTGCGGTCGGGATCTGCGAAGCGCTGAAGAATACGGATTACGTCACCAGCACGCACCGGGGCCACGGGCACTGCCTGGCAAAGGGAGCGACGCCGGACAGGATGTTCGCGGAACTGCTGGGCAAGGAAGCGGGCTATTGCCGCGGCAAGGGCGGCTCGATGCATATCGCGGACCCGGCAACGGGAAACCTTGGCGCAAACGCGATTGTGGGCGGCAGCGCGGGAATCGCCACCGGCGCGGCACTGACGGCGAAGCGATTGAAGACCGATCACGTGGCGGTCTGTTTTTTTGGCGAGGGGGCGCTGGGACAGGGCGTGCTGTATGAAGTGATGAATCTGGCGGCGCTGTACAAGCTGCCGGTCATCTACGTCTGCGAGAACAATCTTTATACCGAGTACACGCATTTTTCGGAAACGACCGCGGGAGACATTCTGGCGCGGGGAACAGCTTTCGGGGTGCACGCGGAAAGTGTGGACGGGCAGGACGTGAAGGCGGTACATGCGGTGGCGCAGAAACTGGTGGGCCGGGCGCGGCGCGGCGAAGGTCCTTCGCTGCTGCTCTGCAACACCTACCGCTACACGGGGCACCACGTCGGCGACATCAATCGCGAATATTACCGCTCGAAGCAGGAAGAGCAGGAGTGGAAAACGAAGCGGGATCCCATCAAGAACATGGGAGAGTGGCTGGCCGGGCAAAAGCTGGCAGATGCCGGCGCGCTGCAGAAAATCGAGAACGAAGTGCGCGAGGAGATGAAGGTCGCCGTGGAATTTGCCATCGCCGCTCCGTATCCGGGAGTTGAAGAGGTCGACGAGGACGTTTATGCCTGAGACAGCGATTCGGGAACTGACATTTGCGCAGGCGGTGCGCGAAGCGCTTGCGGAAGAGATGCGGCGCGATCCGCGCGTGTGCATTTTTGGGGAAGACGTGGCGGAGGCGGGGACGCCGTTCAAGGTGCTGTCCGGTTTGGTGGAAGAGTTCGGGTCGGAGCGCGTATTGGACACGCCGATATCCGAGGCGGGATTCACGGGAATGGGCGTGGGCGCGGCGATGACCGGCCTGCGGCCCGTTGTGGACATCATGTTCGGAGATTTCCTGACGCTGACGATGGATCAACTGGTGAACCAGGCGGCGAAGGTTCACTACATGTCGGGTGGAACGTGGAAAGTGCCGATGGTGTTGCGGACGACGCTCGGGGCGACGCGGCGGTCGGCGGCACAGCACTCGCAATCGCTGCATGCGTGGCTGTGCCATGTGCCGGGGCTGAAGGTGGCGATGCCTTCAACGCCGTACGATGCGAAAGGATTGCTGAAGACGGCGATCCGCGACGACAACCCGGTGATCTTTTTCGAAGACAAGATGATGTACAAGCAGAAGGGCGCGGTGCCGGCGGAGGATTACACGATTCCCTTCGGAGTGGCGGACGTAAAGCGCGAGGGAGAAGACATTACGCTGGTGGCCACGAGCAGCATGGTGGAAGTGGCGCTGGGCGCGGCGAACCTTCTGGAAGGTATCGGCATCAGTGCGGAAGTGATCGATCCGCGGACGATGTGGCCGCTGGACGAAAAGACGCTGGTGGAGTCGGCGAAGAAGACTTCGCGGGCGATTGTGATCGACGAAGGCTACAGCCGATATGGAGTGACCGGCGAGATCGCTTCGGTGATTGCCGAGGGCGCATTTTTCAATCTGGAGGCGCCAGTGAAGCGGATGGGCGCGATGCACGTGCCGATTCCCTTCTCGCCGCCGCTGGAAGACGTGACCGTGCCGACGGAGCAGACGGTGTTTGAAGCGGCGCGCGCACTTTGCGGAAAAGCCTGAAGAGTTTCAGACGGGAGGCGTAGCGTGGCACTGAAGACTTACGGCTCGATGGCGGTGGATTGGGAAAACCGCATCGATTTCGAACGCTTGCGCAAAGAGCGGCTGGCGCGGGCAAAGGCGTTGCTGGCGAAGTCCGAGATGGGCGCGCTGCTCTGCTTCGATATGAACAATGTGCGGTACATCACCGCAACGCACATCGGCACGTGGGCGCAGGACAAAATCAGCCGGTTTTGCCTCCTACCGCAGAACGGCGAACCGATTCTGTGGGATTTTGGTTCGGCGGCGCGGCACCACCAGCAGAATTGCCCGTGGCTTGGGGATCGTTCCCGGCCGGGCATTCCCCTTTTGCGCGGAGCGATGTCGCCGGAGATGGGGCGCGCGGAAAATGTGGCGAAGAAGATTAAACGGGAGCTGGAGATACACGGGCTGCTGAACGAGCCGCTGGGAATCGACGTGGTTGAGCCGCCGATTCTGTTTGCGCTGCAAAAAGAAGGAATCAAGATTGTCGACGGGCAACAGTTGATGTCCGATGCGCGGGTGATCAAGACTCAGGACGAAATTTCGTTGCTGAACCACTCGGCGATGATGGTGGATGCGGCGTACGACGAACTGTATCGCGCGATGAAGCCGGGATTCAGCGAAAACCAGGCGGTGGGGTTGGCGAGCAAGGTGCTGTACGACCTGGGCTCGGAATACGTGGAGGCCGTGAACGCGATTTCGGGCGAGCGCTGCAATCCGCACCCGCACGTGTTCAGCGACCGCATCCTGAGGCCGGGCGACCCGGTTTATTACGACATTTTACATTCGTACATGGGCTACAGGACTTGTTACTACCGGTGCTTTTCGATCGGGTACGCTTCGCACGCGATGATTGATGCGTATAAACAGTGCCGCGATTATCTGGATGCGGCGATCGAGTTGGTGCGGCCGGGGCGGACGACGGCGGAGATCGCGTCGGTGTGGCCGAAAGCGCAGGAGTTTGGTTTCCCGGACGAAGAAGCGGCGTTCGCGCTGCAATTCGGGCACGGGATCGGACTGGCAATCTGGGAAAAGCCGGTGATCAGCCGGATGGTTTCGCTGGAGCATTCGCACGAAATCAAGCCGGGGATGGTGTTCGCGCTGGAGACATTCTGGCCTTCGAAGGATGGATGGAGCGCGGCCCGCATCGAGGAAGAGATTGTGGTGACGGAAACGGGCCACGAGGTGATCACGCGCTTCCCTGCTGAGCAATTGATGGTGGCGGGCGCGCACTACTTCACGGTGAACGGCCCGCTATCGACAACGCGCGAAAACGAGGCGGCCCCCAGCACGCATGTGAAGGAGATGGTGGCGGGCGCGAAGAGAGAAGGAGTGGCGGCCTCGGATTGATTGGCTGAATCCGGCTCCCAGAAAACTATGGCGATCAGTGTGGTGATGCCTGCGCTGGAAATGGCGCAGGAAAACGGCAAGCTGTTGGCGTGGCGCAAGAAAGAGGGAGAAAGCGTCCGCAAGGGCGAGCCCTTGCTGGAAATTGAGACTGATAAGGCGGTTGTGGAAGTGGAAGCGCCGGGCGACGGGATTCTGGCGGGAGTTACGGCGGAAGTGGGCGCGGTGATTCCGGTTGGGGAGACGATTGCGTGGCTGGTGGCTCCGGGCGAGAAGCCTCCGGCGAAGACCGTGAACGCGGCTCCCGCGGCGCGGGCGACGAGCGCAGCACAGGCGACGGCATCGGCACCGGCACAAGCGAGACCAGCGGCAGCGGGCGCGGCGGCACAGATTTCGCCAAAGGCGCGGCGGCTGGCGAAAGAACTTGGCGTGGACATCGCGCAGATTCAGGGCACGGGGCCTGACGGAACGATTACTTCGGAAGATGTGCAGGCCGCGGCTAAAGGCAAGGGCGCTGCTGCGGTTGCTCCGGCCACGACAACGACGGCTGTAACTGCTGCGACTGAGCCGCTGAGCCAGTTGGCGCGGCTGATGGCGGAGCGCACGACGCAGAGCTGGACGAGCGTGCCGCACTTTTTCCTGGTGCAGAGCGTGGATGCGGGCGCGTTGATCGCTGCGCAGAAGAAGTTTAGCGCGGGGAGCGCGGCGGGCACGGCTCCTACGATTACCGATTTGCTGATCAAGCTGATTGCGCGCGTGCTGGAAAAGCATCCACGAATGAACGCGAGCTGGGCCGGAGACGGAATCCGCCTGAATCCAGACGTCAATATCAGCGTGGCGATGGCGGTGAAGGACGGCGTAGTTGGCGCGGTGATCCCGAAAGCGAACAAGGAGCCCATCGCAACGTTGTCGGTTTTGCGGCGCGAGTTGACGGAACGCGCACGGGCCGGACGGTTGAAACCCGCGGACATCAGCGGCGGAACGTTCACGCTGAGCAACCTGGGGATGTACAAAGTGGATGCGTTCAGCGCGATTATCACGCCGCCGCAGTGCGCGATTCTGGCCGTTGGCGCGATCGCGGACGCCGTGGTGCCCGTGGATGGAAAACCCGGCATCCGGCCGATGATGACCATGACGCTTTCGAGCGATCATCGCGTGGTGGATGGAGCGCGGGCGGCGGAATTTCTTGGCGAGCTGGCCGGTGCGATTCGCGAACCGGAAAAGTGGTTGTAAGGCAGCTTCCGCAAGTATCTCTCTGAGAGAGGTGTAGATTGCCATCAACGACGAGTTCCCGGCCCCAACTATGACCGCGCCCGCCCGTACGAAGAAACCTCTATACTTGAATCCAACAGCTCAAGTGCTTTTCGCCGTCGTTGCCGCGGTGGTGCTGGGATATTTGCGTCCGGCAACGGCAATGGCGATGAAGCCGCTAGGCGACGGGTTCATCCGCCTGATCACGATGATCATCACGCTGATCATTTTCTGCACGGTGGTGACAGGCATCGCCGGCATGCAGGATATGAAGAAAGTCGGGCGGGTTGGCGGGAAAGCGCTGCTCTATTTTGAAGTGGTTTCCACGCTGGCGCTGATTATCGGATTGTGCGTGGGAAACCTTGTGCAGACGGGGAACGGCTTCAACGTCAATCCCGCCACGCTTGATGCCAAAGCGGTGGCAGATTATGCGGGGCAAGCGAAGGCGCAGAGCGTTTCGGATTTTGTGCTGCACATTATTCCCACTTCGGTGGTGGACGCGTTTGCAAAGGGCGACATCCTGCAGGTGCTGCTGATTTCGATCTTATTCGGATTTGCGGTGTCCGCCATCGGGGCGCGCTGCAAGCCGATTACGGATCTCTTCGAAGCACTGACGCATGCGGTCTTCGGCGTGGTGAATATCGTGATGAAGCTGGCGCCGGTGGGGGCGTTCGGAGCCATGGCGTTCACAGTTGGGAAATTCGGATTGTCGTCGCTGGGGCCGCTGCTGAAACTGATTGTTACGTTTTATCTCACTTCCCTGCTGTTTGTGCTGCTGGTGCTGGGGCTGATTTGCAGCGCGTGCGGATTCAGCATCCTGAAATTCCTGCGTTACATCAAGGAAGAGATTGTGCTGGTGCTGGCGATCAGCTCGTCCGAGCCGGCGATGCCGACGTTGATGGCCAAGCTGGAAAAATTGGGGTGTTCGAAGGCGCTGGTGGGACTGATTGTGCCGACGGGGTATACGTTCAACACCGACGGCACCAGCATGTACATGACGCTGGCGGCGCTGTTTGTGGCACAGGCGACGGGGACGCACCTGACGCTGATGCAGCAGTTGACGATTCTGGCAGTGGCGATTCTGACGTCGAAGGGCGCGAGCGGCGTGCAGGGAGCTTCGTTTATCGCGCTGGTGGGAACGCTGATGGTGATTCCAACGATCCCAGTGGCGGGGATGGCGTTGATTCTGGGGATCGACCGATTCATGAGCATGTGTCGCGCGACGGTGAACATGATCGGGAATGGCGTGGCGACGGTGGTGGTGTCGCGGTGGGAAAAGGAAGTGGACGGGGCGACGTTGCGCAAGAATTTGGCGGTGGAGTAGGTTTGCCGAAAGCGGGACCCAGAGAAATCCAGAAAACAATTAGTTTCGAAAGCGAAAAGCAGATCGCTCACCCCGCAAAAGGCGCGGGATTCGGGATGACAATGCGCGGGAGCGCAGATCGTCGACGGAGATAAAAGAATTCGTGGCGGATCGATACGACATTGTGGTGGCGGGTGCGGGGCATAACAGCCTGATCACGGCGGCTTATCTGGCGAAGGCCGGATACCGGTGCCTGGTTCTGGAGGGGCGGCCGATTGTTGGCGGCGGTGTGAAATCGGCTCACTTGACGCTGGAGGGATTTGTGCACGATGTGTGCTCCTCCGCGCACAACGGAATCCACGGCAATCCCCTGATTCGCAACGATGAGCTGAAACTTGGCGATTACGGCCTTGAGTACATTTATCCCGACCCCGTGTTTCATATGCCGTTTCCCGACGGCAGCTATTTGACGCAGTGGCGCGACCTGGACCGGACTTGCGCGGAGTTCGCCAAGTTTTCGAAGAAAGACGGCGAGGCGTATCGCCGGATGATCACCGAGTATGAAACGGTGAAGCCGCTTTTGAACGCGGTAACTTTTTCGCCGGCCGGTTTTGGGAAATCGCTGAACGAACTTCTGGCCGCGCATCCCCAGGGAAAGATCTGGCAGCGGCGGCTGGCGATGTCCGCGTGGGAAATTCTGAAAGAGACGTTTGAGGACGACCACTGCCGCGCGTTCATGATGGGGTGCCCGTACTCTCTGCAGCCGGTGCTCGATCCCGCCACAGCGCGGGCTGCGTACATTCCACTGCACCAGCAACGAGAGAGCCGGCCGCTGCCGAAGGGTGGGTCGGGCGCGTTGGCTAATGCGCTGGCGCGATTTATCGAAGCGCACCAGGGAGCGATTCTTACGAACAAGTGGATTAAGGCGCTCATCATCGAAAACGGAAAGTGCGTCGGTGTGGAGTGCGGCGACGGCAGTTCGTATCGCGCGGAAAAAGCCGTGGTCTCCACGATTCATATCAAGCACCTGGTGGATATGGCACCGAAGGAATTGTGGGGCGAGGATTTTCTGGATGGCGTGGAGACGTGGGAAGCCGGGCTGACGCTTTTTGCGACCAACTATGCGACCACGGAGCCGCCCAAGTACGCAACGGCCGCGGGCGTGCTATCGCCGGTGCATTCGGGCTTCATGATCAGTTCCGAGCGCGCGATGCAGATGAGCCTGGACTACAAGTCCGGGGCTGTAAACTTTGAGAATCCTTCGCTGCATGTGATTTGCTGCAGCATTGCGGACCCTTCGCGCGCGCCGGCGGGGATGCATACCGTGAAGGTCGTCGCTTACCAGCCGTATCAACTGCGGGAAGGGCCGGAGCATTGGGACGCGATCAGGCAGCAGGTATCGGACGCGAATTTGAAATTCCTGCGGCATTTTTCACCGAATCTCACGGACGACAAGATCCTGGCGCATACGGTTGAAAGCCCGCTGGATCTGGAGCGGATGAATCCACACAACTGGCATGGAAGCTGCCATGCGGGCGGCTCTGGTCCGGCGCAATCGGGAGCGATGCGGCCGATGCCGGGATTTGCGCAGCACCGGATGCCGATTCCGGGTTTGTATCAGACGGGGGCGACGACGCATCCGGGAGGATCGGTGACGGGCGGGCCGGGGAGGAATGCAGCGGTGGTGATGCTGAAGGACTTTGGGACGAGTATCGAGGATGTAGTGAAGGGGAAAGCTTAGGACTAAGAAAAACCCGCACGCTCAACACCGGAGGGTGCGGCACCCATGGCTGGTTTGGGTGGAGCTTCGCGACCGTAAAAGCGAGAGCTTCGCTCTCGCACTCAAAACAATTATTCGACCCAGGTTTGCTGGCCGAAGGCGATTTGCCAGTGGTTGTTGTGTTTTTCGAAGAGGCGGGTTACGTGGAGGACTTTGCCGTGGAGAGGTTTGTGTTCGGAGCGCATGACGGCAGCGTCTCCGAAGACCCAGACTTTCATTGAGGTTACTTCGGCGGGAATCAGGGTGGTGTTGGTGCGGCGGAGTTCGGTGATCATGGTTACGCGATCGGTCTTATTAAGCGGTGAGCCGCCGTCGGGCGTGACGAAAATAAAATTGTCGGTGAAGTTGGGAGTCCAGGCTTCGACGTCGTTGGTGAGGACGGTGCGCTCGACGGCTTGCCACATGGAGACGACTTCCTGTTCGGCGGCGGTGTCCGGTTTGTAAGGCACGGTCTTGCAGGGATTTTCGCACGCGACGGGTTGGCCGTTGCTGGGAGCGCCGAAGCCGCTGCGTTTCTCGGGATTCTTTTCGGCTTTATTGGTTTCCTGATACACAAGGAGTTGCCAGGCTTGAGAGCGCTTTACCCATACCCTGATGAATCGCACGGAAATGTTTTGCGAAGGGATGCGGTGACTGCCGTGGATGAGAGCCACCTGGCCGGCGTCGATGATTTTGACATCGGCGTCGGATTCGGATGCAAGAGAAGGCAGGGCCGCAAGAATTTCGGATTTTGAGCGGGTCTTACCTGTGCGGTCGGTCCAGGAGAACTCCGGGTGGAGCAGTTTTTCAACGCCGGCCTGGTCGGCTTTGTTGATGGCCGTGGAGAGGGAGTGGTCGGCGGCGAGGGCACCATCCTGTGGCGCGGCGGACGCCGGCGAGGCGAAGGCGGGCAGGAGAACCGCCAGGAGCAGAATGAGTGTATTAAGGTTGCGTGGCGCCGAGCGCATGAAGTGCCTCCGGGGACCTGAATGGGAGTGGTCTAACCGCTAAACCGCGCGGGTGATATAGCAAGCGGTATCATAATTTTAAATGGGTTACAACGAAGAAACGCTTGACGAGGCAAATGTATGGTGGCACAGTAACCAGACCAATCGGTTGATTCCTTGAGAGGCTGAATCCATCGCTTTGGCCTGTCTGTGGACTGGAATGAGGTTGCGGTAGGAGACAGGCTTCCGCTGAGTGCCGGGGAAACGCGGGCTGATGCCGGATCAATTCGACATTGTCGTTGCCGGAGCGGGGCACAATAGCCTGATCGCGGCGGCGTATCTGGCGAAGGCCGGGTACCGCTGCCTGGTTCTAGAGAGCCGCGCCATCGTGGGCGGCGGAGTGAAAACCACGCAACTTACCCTTCGGGGATTCCACCACGATGTTTGTTCCTCCGCGCATGTTTTGATTCAGGACAGCCCGATTTTTCGCGACGATGAGCTGGGCCTCGGACAGTACGGGCTGGAATACATCTATCCCGATCCCGTTGTGCATCTTCCCTTCCCCGACGGAAGTTACATCACGCAGTGGCTCGACATGGACCGCACTTGCGAGGAGTTCGCAAAATTTTCGAAGAAGGACGCCGCGGCTTATCGACGGATGATGACCGAGTACGAAGAGATGAAGCCGCTCTTCGCCGCCACTTCTTACACACCGGTGGGTTTCGGAAAACCTTTGAACGAGAGGCTGGCGGAGCATCCTAAGGGGAAGATCTGGCAGCGGCGGCTGGCGATGTCCGCCTGGGAAATCATTCGCGACAATTTTGAGGACGAGTATTGCCGCGCGTTCATGGTGTGGATGGCTTACCAGACCGTGGAGCCGCCCGAAGCGGCGGCGACCGGGCGATTGGCCTATTCGATTTGCGCGGGGCGGCAGCGCTGGGGCTGGACGACGCCGAAGGGTGGGTCCGGAACTTTGACGCAGGCACTGGCGCGGCTGATCGAAGCGCACGGCGGCACCGTCCTTACAAATAAGACGATCGCGCGGCTCATCGTGGAAAACGGAAAGTGCGCGGGTGTGGAGTGTAGCGACGGGAGCTCGTACAGGACCGAGAAGGCCGTGCTCTCCACCATTCATATCAAGCATCTGGTGGACATGGCGCCCAAAGAAGCGTTCGACGAGGATTTTCTTTCGGGGGTCGAGAGCTGGAAGGCTGGGATCACGCTGTTTGCGACCCATTACGCGACGACGGAGCCGCCGAAATTTCCTGTGAAGGGCGGCACGATTACTTCCGTGGCTGCGGGCACGATGGCGACTCCGGACCGGGGTTTACGCGTTTCGTACGATTTTGCGCTGCGAAACGTGAATGTTGAAGATCCGCCGCTGCTGATTGTATGCAGCACAGTGGCCGATCCTTCGCGCGCGCCGGCGGGAATGCACACGATTAAAATCGTTGGCAACCAACCTTATGAATTGAAAGAGGGGCCGGAACACTGGGACAAGATCAAGAATGAAGTTTCCGACGCGAATTTGAAGTATCTGAGAAAGTTCGCGCCGAACCTGACCGACGATAAGATATTGGCGCGGATTGTGGAGAGTCCGCTCGACCTGGAGCGCATGAACGCCCACAATTGGCACGGCACTTGCCACGGCGGAGCGCAGAATGCGGCGCAGTCGGGCGGGTTGCGGCCCGTGCCGGGATGGGCGCAGCACCGGATGCCGATTGCGGGGTTGTACCAGACGGGCGCTACGACGTATCCGGGCGGATCGGTTTCCGGCGGGCCGGGGAGAAACGCGGCGGCGGTGATGCTGAAGGATTTTGGATCGAGCCTGGAAGCGGTGGTGAAGGTGAAGACTTAGGCGGAAGAGAAAAGAACAAGACAGGGGCTTGGCCACCTGAAGGTGGCCGCTACGGGGAGAGGGAATGACGAAGTTCACGCGGCGTCGGTTTGTGAAGGGTGCGGCGATTGCGCCGCTGGCCGTGAAGCACATGGCGCTTCAGCAGGTGGCCGGGAGTTCGGACCGGTTCGACATTGTGGTTGCCGGAGCGGGGCATAACAGCCTGATCACCGCGGCGTACCTGGCGAAGGCCGGATACCGGTGCCTGGTGCTGGAAGGGCGGCCCAAGATCGGCGGCGGCGTGAAGACGGCGGAGTTGACGCTGAAAGGTTTTCACGACGATTGCTGTTCGACCGCGCATGTTTTTATTCAAGACAACCCGCTGATCAAGAATGATGAGCTGAAGCTTGGCGAGTACGGATTGGAATACATCGATCCGGACCCGATGTTTCACGTGCCGTTTCCAGATGGGACTTACATCACGCAGTGGCGCGATGTGAATCGCACGTGCGCGGAATTCGCCAAATTTTCCAAAAAAGACGCGGCCGCTTATCGAAAAATGCTGGCGGACCTGGACGCGATTCGCCCACTGCTCGCCGCCGGATCGTTTACACCGATTGGTTTCGGGAAGCCTTTGAACGATCAACTGGCGCAGGTGCCGCACGGGAAATTGTGGCAGCGGCGACTGGCGATGTCGGCGTGGGACGTGATTCACGACACATTTGAAGACGACCACTGCCGGACATTCATGTTGTACATGTCGCACCTGGCGGCGGAACCGCCGGATGCGCCGGTGACAGGGCGGCTGGCGTACGGGGCGCCGCGGCAACAGCATAGCGGACGGCCATTGCCGAAAGGCGGATCGGGAGCGCTGACGGAAGCGCTGGGGCGCTTCATCGAGGCGCACGGCGGCACGATCCTGGTGAACAAGTGGGTGAAGAGCCTGATCGTGGAGAACGGAAAATGCACGGGCGTGGAGTGCAGCGACGGCAGCGCGTATCGCGCGTCGAAGGCCGTGGTTTCGACGATTCACATCAAGCACCTGGTGGACATGGCGCCGAAGGAAATGTGGGGCGAGGATTTTCTTTACGGCGTGGAGACGTGGCAAGCGGAAAATGCCATGTTCGTGACGCATTACGCGACCAGCGAGCCTCCGATTTACAAGGTGGATGGAGGGACGCTTTCGCCGGTGGAATCGGGAGTGCTGGCGTCACCCTATCGGGCGCTGCGTTTTGGATTTGACGATACGCGCGGCGTGGTGAATCTGGACGAGCCGCCGCTGCAGGTGATTTGCTGCAGCGTTGCGGACCCGACGCGCGCGCCGGCGGGAAAGCACACGCTGAAAGTGCTGGGGTGGCAGCCCTACATGCTTAAGGAAGGGCCGGAGCACTGGGACAAAATCAAGAATGACGTGAGCGATGCAAACCTGAAGTATTTGCGGCGGTTTGCGCCGAATTTGACGGACGATAAAATTCTGGCGCGGTTTGTAGAAAGCCCGCTGGACCTGGAGCGGATGAACCCGCACTTCTGGCACGGCAGCGCGCACGCGGGGGCGCAGAACGCGGCGCAGACGGGGCCTTTGCGGCCGATGGCGGGCTGGGCGCAACATCGCATGCCGATCGCAGGCTTATATCAAACGGGCGCGACGACGCATCCAGGGGGATCAGTTACGGGTGGCCCGGGAAGGAATGCGGCGACGGTGATGTTGAAAGATTTCGGGACTTCGATTGAAGAAGTGGTGGGCAAGAAAGCCTGACCGGCTGGAGCGTTGGCGCTTTTATTTTTGGTGCGAGGAGAAGCAATGATGCGGAACGCGGTTGGCAGGACCTCGAGAATTGCCGTTGGAGCGCTGACTCTCGTGCTTTGCCTGGCCGGAATGGCGAGCGGCCAGAAGACGGCGAAGAAAATGGTGCCGGATAATCCGAGTCCGCACCCGGCGCCGGAGCAGCCGATTGCCTACAGCCACAAGCAACATCTGGCGTTCAGCCTGACGTGCGCGCGTTGCCATACGAATCCGGAACCGGGCAAGCTGATGACTTTCCCGGAGACAGCCACCTGCATGCAGTGCCACGCGACGATTGCGACGGATAAGCCCGCGATCCAAAAGCTGGCGTCGTATGCGAGTTCGAAGGAACCGATCCCGTGGGTGCGCGTTTACAAAGTGTTGCCGGGAATTGCATGGAGCCATCGCCCGCACCTCGCCGCGGGAGTAAAATGTGAGACGTGTCACGGCGCGGTGGCGGAGATGGCCGCCATGTCCGAAGTGACCAGCGTGACGACCATGTACAGCTGCCTGAACTGCCACGAAATGAATCACGCGAAATCTTCCTGCGACACGTGCCACAAGCATTGATTTTGCCGCGAGGAGATTCGAAGGGGACCTGGTATGGCAACCAGCTTGGAACTGGAAATCAATGGCAGGAAATATTCGGTCAATTATCCGCCGGATACGCCGCTGCTTTACGTATTGCGGGATGAACTGGGGCTGACCGGCACGAAATACGGCTGCGGCGAAGGCATGTGCGGCGCCTGCACGGTTTTGCTTGCGGGAACGGCGCGAAGGTCATGCCAGATTCCCGTGAGCGCGGCGATTTCGAAACCGATCACCACGATTGAGGGCCTGGAGAAGAATGGCGCGCTGCATCCGGTGCAGCAGGCGTTTCTTGATGCCGGGGCGTTTCAGTGCGCTTATTGCACCTCCGGCATGATCATGAGCAGCGTTTCCCTGCTGCAATCGAATGCGCATCCGAGCGCGGAGCAAATCGTGCAATCGCTGCAAGGGAATATCTGCCGCTGCGGGACGCATCCGCGCATTCTCGAGGCGGTGCAACGGGCGGCGGAGAAGATGCAGGGGGCCTCGAAATGAACAGGACCGAGGAAAGCTTCCTGCTGGAGCCGGAGCGTTACGAATTCCGGGCGATGCCGATGCACCAGTTCGCACTGGGACGGCGCGACTTCTTCAAGATCTTTGGCGCGGGATTGGCCGTGTTTGCGGTGGCCAAGAATGTTTCCGCTATGCAGGAAACGGCGCCCGGCCCGCACGGATTCCACCCGGAAGAACTGGCGAAAGAAATTGGCGCGTGGCTGCACATCGGAGAAGACGGGACGGTGACGGGTTTTGCGGGGAAGGCGGAGATTGGGCAGAACGTGCGCACGTCGCTGGCGCAAACGATTGCGGATGAACTCGGCGTGGCGTTTGCGAGCGTACGGATGGTGCTGGCAGACACAGCGCTGACTCCGTTTGACGCGGGAACGTTTGGAAGCCGGACGACGCCGACGATGACGCCGCAACTTCGGAAGGTGGCGGCGGCGGCGCGCGACCTGCTGGTGGAGAAGGCTGCGAAACAGTGGAATGTGGCTGCCGAAAAGCTGGTGGCGGGCGACGGGAAAGTATCGGATCCGGCGTCTGGGAAATCTCTTCGCTATGCGGAGCTTGCGCGGGAAGACTTCGGAGGGCAAAAGCCACCGGCGGAAGACCCGGTCAAACCGGCTGCACAGTGGACCATCGCCGGCAAGCCGGTAGCCAAGGTGGATGCGCGCGAATTTGTTACCGGCGGGCATCATTACACCACCGACCTGCGGCCGGAAGGAATGCTGTACGGCAAGATTCTGCGGCCGCCGTCGTTTGGCGCGACCTTGATTGCCTACGATGATTCGGCGGCGAAAGCGTTGAAGGATGTGGTGCTGGTGCGCGACGGGGATTTTGTGGGGGCGGCTGCTCCCACGGTTGCCGCGGTGGAAGCTGCACTTGCGTTGCTCGACGTGAAGTGGAACGAAGTGCCGCAGATTTCCGACCAGGAGATTTATTCGTATCTGAAGAAAAATGCGCAGCCTTCGAAGGAGGCGCGCTTCCGGCAAGCGAAGGGTTCCGTGGAGGAAGGGCTGACAGCCGCCGCGCATAAGCTGGACGCGAGCTATACGGTGGCGTATATCGCGCATGCTCCGTTGGAACCGCGAGCGGCTGTGGCGCAGTGGACCGACGGCAAGCTGACGGTTTGGATGGGAACACAGCGGCCGTTTGCGGTTCGCGACGACCTGGCGGACATATTCCACGTTCCAGAAAAAAATGTGCGCGTGATCGTGCCGGACACGGGCTCCGCATACGGTGGGAAGCACACCAGCGATGCGGGGCTGGAAGCGGCGCGACTGGCGCGCGCGGCCGGCGGGCGTCCTGTGAAACTAGTCTGGACGCGCGAAGAGGAATTCACCTGGGCATATTTCCGGCCGGCCGGGGTGATCGACGTAAACAGCGGAATCGCCGCGGATGGAAAGCTGACCGCGTGGGAGTTCCACAACTATCATTCCGGGATGTCGGGAATTGAAACGCCGTATGCGGTGACAAATCAAATTACCGAATACCACCAGGTGCCACTGGTGCTGCGGAGCGGTTCTTATCGAGGACTGGCGGCAACCGCGAATCATTTCGCGCGAGAGACGCATATGGATTCGCTGGCAAATGCGTCCTCGATGGACCCGCTGGAATTTCGATTGAAGAATCTTGCCGATCCGCGAATGCGTGCGGTGCTGGAGACCGGAGCGAAAGCGTTCGGCTGGCCGCGGCAGAAAAATGCGGACGGCCAGGGATTCGGCGTGGCCGCGGGATACGAAAAGGGCAGTTATGTGGCGACGTTCGCGGAGATATTCGTCGATCGCAAGAAAAATAGCGTGGCGCTGAAAAAACTGGTGGAAGTGTTCGAGTGCGGGGCGATCGTCAATCCGGACGGGCTTCGCCACCAGGTGGTGGGGGCGATGATTCAGGGACTGGGCGGCGCGCTTTTCGAGTCCATTCAATTCGAGAAGGGGCGCATTTCGAACGCGCATTTTTCGAGCTATCGCGTGCCGCGTTTTAAGGATGTGCCGGAAATCGAAGCGATTCTGCTGGACCGGAAGGACATCCCCTCCGCGGGCGCCGGGGAAACGCCAATCATGGCCATCGCGCCAGCGATCGGCAATGCTTTTTATGACGCTACGAAGGTCCGTCTGACGAAGTTGCCGCTGCAGCCTGAACTTCATTTGCTCGGCTGAGCCTCGCCAAGACATCCCCCAAAGAAACCGCAAAATGCGCATTGTGACGCGCGTCACCGCAGCCCAATTCATTTCGGCGTATTTCTTTACCGAGGTGAATTATGCTTCCTTTTAACGCCAGTTCCTTGCCGAAACTCCGCCTGCTTGGGAGTTTGCTCGTGGCCAGCGCCCTTTTGGCCATAGGCACGGCGAGCCCCGCTGCGGCGCAAGACAAAGTCATTAAGAAGGCCCCCGTTCAGCAATCCGATCCGACTTCGGGTAAGGCGATGTACACAAGTTATTGTGCCGCTTGTCATGGCCCCGCAGGAAAAGGGGACGGCCCGGCAGCGAGCGAACTAAAAGTGGCGCCGGTGGACCTGACGCAGCTTGCGAAGAACAATGGTGGCAAGTTCCCGGCTGACCATATACACGCGGTTCTGGATTTTGGGGCCAAGGCGCCGGCTCACGGAACGAACGAGATGCCGGTGTGGGGCACGTTGTTCCGCGCGCTGGACCAGAACGACCAGGTGAAGGTGAACCTGCGAATATCGAATCTGGTCGAGTATGTGAAGACGCTGCAAGCCAATTAGGGCAGCTGGGTGGACCGCTGCCGGACCGTACATCAAATAAAAGCAGGACCGCGTCTGCGTGCAGCTAACGCCGACGCGGTATTTTGTCGTGAGAGGTCAGCGGATATCCTGGCTGGGACCACGCCGGCCGCCACACTCCATCGCGTCAGTCAAACCTGGGCGCTAAAATTTCTGCACCCGATTCCCGCATAAACGAGTCAAACCAATGGGTCAGATCACAAATGCATTCCTTTGTGCTCATTGGTGGCCCGGGTCGCTACAGACGGGCTGACTATCTGTCGAAACGTCACGTTACCTCCCTGAAGTCGCGCGGCAGCCGTGTCCACGGAGCAGGGGAAGCAACCATTGCCATGAAATGACCTGAAATATTCAAGAGGTGTCAGATGAAAGGATTTCCCACGGCCCTCCGCTCAAGATTATTGATCGTTCGACTTTTACTTTTTGGGGGCCTGGTGTTTTCCGCCTGTCTGCCTTTGGCAGCACAGCAGACGGATATAAATAAGTACACCCTTTATACCGGATTCGATACCTTGAGCAGCCCCGCGCGCAGCCTAACGGAGTATGGGTTCGACGTCGATTTCGGTGTGACTGTGAAGCCGTGGATGGGCCTGGGCGGAGATTTCGGGGCCTTCGGGAACAGCATCATCAACGGCTCGGGGACGATCAACGGAAGCGAGACCGTGTTCGCGCCCGTCTTCAACAAGCTTAATGGCATGGGCGTGCCAGGAGTGCCACCCGCGAACGCGGTGAACGTGCCCTTTAAATCGACAACCTATATTTTTGCCGTCGGCCCGCAGTTTTACTGGCGCAAATGGAAATCGGTCACTTTTCTCGGGCGGCCGGGCTTTGGCGGGATTCACGAAACGGCTGACCTTACATTTCCACCGGGATTGGGAACACTGCTGCCGGCCTTGGGGCTTTCGGTCCCAAACCCGCACCAGACCGACCTGACGTGGTTCATCGGTTTGGGCGGGGGAGCGGACTTCAACGTGTCTCGGCGTGTGGGCGTTCGGGTTACGGTGGACTGGGTGAATACGCACCTGTTCAACAACTTGCTGACGAACCGACAAAACTACGTGCGCTTCACGGTGGGTCCGACGTGGCGTTGGGGACAGTTGAAGTAGCTAAGTGAGGAACTAAACGCAGTAAGCCGCCATCGCCCCGCCCGCTCCGACACGTAAATGTCCTCTTGCGAGCCTTTGCTGGCGAGGCCAGCTGGAAATAGCCTTTCCCACGCAGTCCAAGCAACCAGATGAGGCTTACACACTTAATGCAGAGAAAGAAAGTTGGTGGACGTGACCGGGATCGAACCGGCGACCCCCTGCTTGCAAAGCACGCAACTCGACTCCAACAACTCCTACCATCACTTCTAACTACTAACGTTTCCAACAAATCGGGGAATCTGCTTTTCGCTCAAAAGTAACCCGAACGGAATGAAAACGTTGGATTCTTGCGCAGTTGGTGCACAGTCGAAGTTACGTTTGAAGCTTGCGAAGTGTCTGTTCTACCGCTGAACTACGCCCGCTTGTTGTCTCTGGTTGTGCTCAGGAATTAATTTTCCGTGCAGCGGTTTGAGTGATTCTACAGCTTGGTCCCGGCGAGTCTGCAGGACTGCTTAGCGTGTCCGCCCTCCAGAAGCGACCTCAGAAGGCACCATTCGGTTCCCTGCCGAATGGTCTGCAACAAGTCGGCGCAACCGGCCAGCCTAGCATCGCAGAAGATGAGCTTTTGCCTGGGGGCTTAGGGGTCGAGTCGATCCAGAAGCAAATTCTCATACGTTTTCGACTCGTGAAAGAAGCGGTGTTTCTCCATCAGGGCAAATAAAAGACCCTTCGCATGGTGCCCCTATCGAGTGTCCCTGGCTAGGACGCTCACGCACACTTTTGTCGCATCGCTTGACACTCGCCGAGCGCGGCAAGAGTTCGAATTCATAGCTAGCGGCGCATTAAGTGCTTCGACCGATTTGCATTCCCCCTTGATTCAATGACTTGCAATTCGAAATCTTCGGGTCGTGAATCTGCTTTCTTCGTGGCAGTGCGGTTGCACTCTCATCATGCCGGAAGCTGAGGTCGGGCTGGCAAGCAAGAGTGCTGCTTGGTGCTGGAAATCCAAATCACGGGGGATCGCATTGCGCTCGATTAGTGAGACACGACAGAAGAGTTTAGAACGGGTTTCGCGTTCGTGGACGATGCGGCGCGATGTGAGGTTGGCAGATCGCGATGCAGTGAAGCTTTTAAGAGATTGCGAGGTGCGTGGGATGAAGCTGTAGAACTGTCCGGAGTACGTCCGCGAGTGGATGGAAAGGGAAAAAGATTAAGGGAGGCAGCAATTGACAGCTGCGGTTCGAAAGAGGAGGTTCAGCGTAGTGATGAGTACATTTTTTTCGGAGCAGAGCGATGCCGCAGCAGTTACCGATCTTCGAGCGTGGAGCGAGGAGCAGTTAATCGCAGCCGCCAAGAGTGGGCGAAGAGCTCCCTTCGGCGAGCTTTGCGAACGTCATATGAAAAAAGTCGCCTGTGTGACTCGCCGGATCACACGAAACCGCGAAGACGCGGAAGACGCAGCGCAAGAGTGTTTTCTGAATGCTTTCGTCCATCTCAACGATTTTGATGGAAAATCCCAATTTGCAACCTGGCTCACCCGCATTGCGATTAATGCCGCCTTGATGAAGTTTCGTAAAAACCGCGGAGCGCGAGAAGTTCCCATAGACCAGGCAAACTCGTCGTCTGAACCCGTAGCGCAACGAGAATTTCGGTGCGACGCTCCCGATCCGGAAGAGAGCTGCTCCCTTCATGAACGAAGAAGGATCTTGAAGGCAGCCATTTCGGCGCTGCGGCCGCGAGCTCGCAACGCTGTGGAGCTCATCCACTTACAGGAACACTCAATCAGAGAAACTGCACAAATTCTGGGGATTTCGACCGGGGCAGTAAAGGCGCGGACGTTTCACGCGAAAATCGCGCTGCGTCGAATGCCCCGGCTGCAGAGTGTCGGCAGCTCTAATTGTGCAAACAACCTGAGTAAAGAGGTATCTCAATGACTGCAACTACCAAGGCGGCAATTTCCCCTTTTGCGCATGCCGTGACTGAATTTAATTCAAATCCAATGCATTTCCTCAATGAAGACTTCGCGTGTGTGCCAGTTTCTGGCATCCCGGAAGAGTTTCGTAAGCTATCGCGTTACTTGCCGGTGATCGTGCTTGTTCCAAAATCGGCTGTTCATGATAAGACGGCGCGGAAAAAGCTGGGACCCAACAAGTCCGTCACTGGCCTCATCGCTACCAGCGATGTCTGCTTGCCGCTGGGTGCAGCGAAGGCCTTGTTGAGAAATCCCAACACCACAGACACGTTTGAGTTTGGGAGAGTGAAAGGATGTTTTTCAACGATGGAAATTCATCGCGATGGTCGGCCCGTTATTCTCACACGCAAGGAATTCAAAACTCTAGCCTATCTGGTCAAAAACCCGCGGAGAGTGATCTCACGAGACGAACTACTGAATGAAGTGTGGGGATACGAGAACTATCCTTGTACAAGGACTGTCGATAACCACATTTCGAGGTTGCGCAAGAAACTGGAAACAGAGCCTGCCCGTCCCAAGCACTTTCATACGGTCCATAACTCTGGTTACAGGTTCCTGCCCTAAGTTTCTGTATTCAATTTTGCACGAATCTAATGAGATGGCATGTCCAAACTCGTAATGTTCCCAGCAGTAATGCCACAAAAGAAAGGACTAAGGAACGTGAAATTCAATTTCTTACAGAAGCAAACCTCACGCCGCGAAATGTTGCGAGGTTCGGCCACGTTGGCCGGCAGCGCTTTTCTAGCGCACCTCTTTCCCCCGACGCTGCTCCGCGCCTCCGCAGGGGGCTACGCGCAGCAAGCGTCTACGCCGGCTGAGCTGCTGGCGAGCTTTCGTGCCCAATTCAACGCCGTTCCCATGGAAACGCAAAAGCTCGCTGACAACGTCACTATGTTCGACGGTCCCGGCGGAGCCGTGACAGTACTCAACGGCCCGGACGGCAAATTCGTCGTGGACAGTTTCGTTGCCCCAGCCTGGCCCAAGCTCAAACAGGCTCTCGATGGCCTTGGCAACGCTCCGGTGAAATACGTCATCGACACCCACTGGCATTTCGACCATACCGATAACAACGCGCATCTTCACGCCGAGGGAGCCACAGTCCTTGCCCACGAAAACACTAAGAAGCGCATGTCCGAGCCGCATGATCTGCCGGTCTTGTACAGAGGAGCAGACGGCGCCCTCGCCGGCTTGCATTTCGACCCCTCGCCCGTGGAGGCCTTGCCGCAGCAGACCTTCGCTACCAGTTACCAGTTGCGAGCCAATGGCGAAATCCTCGAGCTCCAACACGTTGCTCCCGCACATACGGATTCGGATATCTACGTTCATTTTCAAAAGGCAAACGTGATTTCGATGGGCGACTTGTTTTTCAACGGCATGTATCCCTATATCGACCCCGGTACGGGAGGCACAATCACCGGCAATATTGCCGCCGCCGACAAAATTCTCTCGCTCGCCGACGATCACAGCAAGATCGTTGCGGGGCACGGCCCGCTCGGCAACAAAGCGGACCTCACGAAATTCAGGGATATGCTCGTCACTTCGCGTGATCGTGTTCAGAAATTGAAGTCCGCGGGAAAATCCGCCCAGGAAGCCGTCGCCGAAAAGCCGTTTGCCGATCTCGACCCTGTCTGGGGCAAAGGCATCGTCAACTCCGAGCAGTGGATCCAAATCGTCTATCTGACGCTCTGAGTCTCCGACTGAGTATTTTCCTGACGAGGAATCCGTCAAATCAATTCCTCAAAAAAACAGCATGGTAAACCGAAAGGAGCATCACGAAATGAAAGTAAGCATTAGCGCCGCGTTGGTGTTCGCGGTATTCGCAGCTACTACGACCGCTCAAGCAGCGGCAAATGGGGCAAAGACGCGCTCGACATCTGTAGTAATAGATTCGCCCGCAGACCTGCCGGAACTAGCCCAACGTCGCAGCGAGGCCATGTATCTCCACAGTACCGGAAGCGGGCAGGCGTTCCTGTACCTTGAGCAAGACCAGGGGCGAACACTCGCAATCCTGGACGTTACGGACCCAGCGTCCATTAGAGAAGTCGGACGAGCGTCGCTTGGTGCCCAGTCCTCCTACGACTTTGTTCAAGCCCTGGATAATTCGGCAGTACTCATTCGCTTTCGTGACCGCTCAGGATATGCAATCGTCAATTTTAGGAAATACAAACAGCCAGTGCTAATTGCAACGGCGGGGCTGCTAAACCCAGCCAGCGTTCAACCCTTCGGCCAGCGCACGTTGCTGCTAACCTCTGCGAATAGTGCCGTCACTCCCGCTCAAGACAGCCAGTACCAGCTCATTGATGTTTCGAATCCGTCGAAACCGGCGTCGCTCGTCGTCCTCCAAGGAGTCAAGCAACGACTAGACAGACCCGATACGGGCACGCTGTTCCTGCTGAACAACGAAGGTCTTACGGTGATACGACATCCCAGCATGGAGGAGGTGTACCAACTGGAAATGAATCAAACGAATTGACGCTGCGGCTTCTATTGAATCTCCGGCCGCACGGTGAGGAAGTGCGGGCCAGTAACAACGGTATGGCAATGACGAACCCTCTTTCAAGGAGTTGCCCGATGGTACTGCACACGTTAGAGCAGGTCCCGCGTTCGTGGACGACGCGGCGCGATGAGAAACGACGGCGCATGCAATTAGTCCAGCCATGGATGGAAGGACCGATACTACCCAAGGCGAAAATTATTGAGGCTCTCGAAACCCTCATCGTCAGCGGTGACAGGATTGTGCTCGAGGGCGACAATCAGAAACAGGCTGATTTCCTCTCACGATCCCTTGTCAAGGCCGATCCGAAGAAGCTTCACGATCTACACCTGATTATCTCCAGCATCAGTCGACCGGAACATCTCACGCTGTTTGAGTTAGGCATTGCGAAGAAAGTGGATTTTGCTTTCGCCGGTCCGCAGAGCCTGCGCGTGTCGCAGTTGCTGGAGGACGGCAAGCTCTCCATCGGCGCCATTCACACCTACGTGGAACTCTACGCCCGTCTGCTCGTCGATCTGGTGCCAAACGTAGTCCTCGTGTGTGCGGAGCAGGCCGACGCCGAAGGCAACCTTTACACCGGACCCAATACGGAAGACACGCCGGTCATCGTGGAAGCGGCTGCTTTCCACGATGGGATCGTTGTCGTGCAGGTGAACCAGATCGTCGACAAATTACCCCGCGTCGACATCCCGGCTTCATGGATCGATGTTGTCGTCGAAGCCGACAAGCCATTTGCCATTGAACCGCTGTTCACGCGCGATCCGCGCCATATCGACGAACTGCAAATTCTGATCGGGATGATGGTGATCCGTGGCATTTACGAAAAGCATCAAGTTCACTCGTTGAATCACGGAATCGGGTTCGATACCGCGGCGATTGAACTTCTTTTACCGACTTACGGGGAGTCGCTTGGACTGCGCGGAAAGATCTGCGAGCACTGGGCGCTCAATCCGCACCCGACAATGATCCCCGCCATCGAAAGTGGGTGGGTCAAGAGCATTCACTGTTTCGGCAGCGAAGTGGGAATGGACCAGTATGTTGCAGCACGCCCGGATATTTTCTTTACGGGACGAGATGGCAGTCTCCGTTCGAACCGGGTTTTGTGTCAGTTAGCGGGACAGTATGCGGTCGACGGATTTATCGGTTCGACGCTGCAGATGGATTCCGACGCAAACTCTTCGACTGTGACAACTGGTCGTCTTGCAGGGTTCGGCGGCGCGCCGAACATGGGACACGATCCGCATGGCCGGCGACACACTACCGCGGCGTGGCTTGATCTGATTACGGAGAACAAGCCGATCGTTCGCGGTCGAAAGCTCGTGGTGCAGACCGTGGAGACCTTTCAGAAAGGCGGCGTTCCTGCGTTCGTTGAAACTCTTGACGCGGTACAAGTTGGCAAGCAGGCGGGGATGCCAATTGCCCCCGTCATGATCTACGGAGACGACGTCAGCCACGTCGTAACCGAAGAGGGTATCGCGTATCTCTACAAGGCCGAAGGGCAGGAAGAGCGCCGTCGCGCTCTCGCGGCGGTGGCAGGAGTGAGTCCGGTCGGCTTGAAAGCAATTCCTTCGGAAACTGCGGAGCTTCGAAGGAAGGGCGTAGTTGCCTATCCGGAAGATGTCGGAGTACGCCGCCTGGAAGCGAAGCGCTCTCTGCTGGCGGCCAGAAGCATGGAAGATCTCGTCGCATGGTCGGGCGGACTCTATGACCCACCCGCACGATTCAGGGGCTGGTAATGAGAACAGACTACTCATCCAACTCTGCCGTCAGGACTCCCTGGGTTCTTTCCCGTGATCAGGCCCAAGCGCTGCACCTGGGGCGCCTTGCGTGCCAGGCATTAATTGCCGAAGCGGAGTTGACGCCGAAACCTGGCCTCGTCGATCGTCGCGGCGCCGGGGCTCACACGGACCTGTCGCTCTCGATCATGAAGGGTTCCGCTTTTGCGATTGAACCTTACTTCTGCGAAATGGCTGCCTTCTCCAGAGGAACTCGTCCCAGCCAGGTGTTACGAGAGCGACTTGCGGTCATTGGACGCGACGCGGAACGCGCCATGCTCAAGGCAACGAATGGGAGCAACTCGCATAAGGGCGCAATCTGGATCCTGGGCCTGCTGACCTCCGCGGCTGCAATGCAAGATGCGGACAAGATACCAGCTTTGAGAATTGCCCGAACCGCTAGGAAGATTGCATTCTTTGCGGACCGAGCCGCCCCTCGACTGGTTTCACATGGTGAGATCGCCGCGAGGAAGCATGGTGTCACCGGAGCGCGCGGTGAAGCTCGTCGCGGCTTCCCTCATGTCATTGACGTCGGACTGCCGATGCTGCGGTCAAGGCGCGCGAGTGGCGCGACGGAGACTGTGGCCCGCCTCGACACGCTCCTAAGCATCATGTCCCGCCTGGACGACACTTGTCTGCTCTATCGCGGAGGAAAAACGGCGCTCGTTGCTGCAAAGGAGGGTGCTATCGCCGTCGAGAGAGTTGGCGGTAGCGGAACCGCAATCGGTAGGCAGCACTTGTATCGTCTGGACCGCCGGTTTCTGGAGTTAGGAGTCTCCCCGGGTGGCAGCGGAGATCTTTTGGCGGCAACCCTGTTCCTTGATGCCGTGGAGCGGAAACAAAACGAAGTGCAATCGGACCGAAGCGGATCGGAGGATCAGTATGGAACAGATTGAATTTAATTACCCAGCAAAGCGAAAGGTTCCCAAACGAGCCCATGTCGGCGTGGTGGGCTCAGGGGATTTGGAAGTCCTACTCGAACCTTCCGAAGGCGAAGTTGCCCACGTCTTCATTCGGACGAGTGTGGACGGCTTCCGGGACACTTGGAAGGCCGTTCTCGACCGGTTCTTCACGAAGTACGACGGGGCTGTCCGCATTCAAATCAACGACGCTGGGGCAACACCCGGCAACGTCCAGCTTCGCCTGGAGCAAGCAGTGGAGGTGAGCGATCGATGAACGACAAAGGATACAACGCAAACTTCATCAACCGGCAGAGCTTTATCGAACTCGACGCACGGGAGCGGGCCACGGCGCTCTTCGATGCGGGAACATCGCGCGAGTTGCTTGGCCCTTTCGATCGCGTGGAATCTCCCTGGCTCGCGATGCAGGGTGTCACGCCGCAGGAAGACGATGGCTGCGTGGTGATGAAAGGAAAGATCTCGGGGCAAGCAGCAGTGGTCGTTGCACTCGAAGGTGCCTTTCAAGGCGGCAGCATCGGAGAAGTATCCGGCGCAAAGATGACTGCCGCTTTCGATCTGGCCTGCGCTGACAACGAGAGAGGCATACGGACCAGTGCGGTGATGCTGCTGGAAACCGGCGGTGTGCGTCTTCAAGAAGCCAATCTTGGCCTGGCAACGATTGCCGAACTCATGGGCTCCATTCTGGCACTGAGAAAATTTGCCCCGGTCATCTGTCTCACGGCCGGCACGGTCGGCTGTTTCGGGGGAATGTCGCTCGCAGCAGGACTGGCAAGCTACGTGGTTATGACGCGCGAAGCTCGTCTGGGAATGAACGGTCCCGAGGTGATCGAGCAGGAGAACGGCGTCGAAGAATTCGACTCGAGTGATCGCGAACTCATCTGGGCGATTCATGGTGGGGAGCAGCGATACGCGACAGGCTTGGCCGATGCGCTGATCGACGACGATACGCTCCAGATTGCGGACGCCATCCGGCGTTTTGTCTCGATGGGCGTTCCGGCGGTACATCGGAGCTCGCAGGTAGCACTCTATCGCAACCGAATTGCGAAGCTGGATACGTCGCAGCAGTGGGATCCAAAAGGGTTCCGCGCACTCTGGACAACGAACGGCTCTAGCGAGGAAAAACGATGAACGAATACACAGGAGTTCGAGGAACCGTGTGGTTCCGCGCGTTTACTGGGCAGGCCTCACCCATGCCCGGCGACCCTAAATCTGTACTGACGGCTGATGCGCCACTCGGCAATGACCACGCAAGATTTCTCTGCGTTGTTCCAGATTCCCACGCGCGCTTTCCTTGTGCCCGGCACGGGGAAGTGGGACTGGAAGAAGCCGCCACTCTCGCTACGCGCGTTCGCGAAGTGATCGAGCACGACAAGAACACGATCAAGCGGCCCATCGTCGCTATCGTCGACGTGAAGAGCCAGGCTTATGGTCGGCGCGAAGAGACTGCCGCCATTTTTCTTGCCGCTGCTGCTGCGGCAGATGCCAACGGCTCGGCACGACTCGCGGGTCATCCCGTAATTGCATTAGTGGTGGGCCATGCACTATCGGGAGCTTTCCTGACGCACGGCTACCAGGCAAATCGAATCCTGGCGTTCGACGATGACGGCGTCATGATCCACGCAATGCACAAGGAAGCCGCGGCACGCGTTACGAGGCGCTCCGTGGACGAACTGGAGAAGCTTGCGAAGGAGATCGCTCCAATGTCGTACGACATTCGGGATTACGCGAAGCTAGGACTCCTCTACAAATTGCTCCATGTCGAAAATCCGGAGAAACCTTCGCAGCAGGAGATTCGGAATGTAGAAAGCGAACTGATCGCAGCCATCGCAGATGCCCGCGGTGGCCCCGTCGATCTTCGCAATCGACTCGAATCCACGGCGGCGCGCGAAACGCGAAAGGCTTCCATCCTGGTTCGCACCAAGCTCGCAGCACAGTGGTTGGAGAACTAGGTGATCGAGCTTCTGGCCAAGTCGCTGGTGCCGATTTTTGTTGGCCTGCTTTTTGGCTATGCAGCAGGCTTGCGAAAGGTGGTTGATAACAAGGATGTAAGGACCCTGGTTGGCTTTCTCATGACCTTTGCGCTGCCTTGCTATTTGTTCGTGACCATGGCAAGCACGCCGCGCCAGCTCTTGTGGGCTCAAGCCAAGCCGGCCCTAGTATTTGCGATCGTGTATGTAGCTCTCTTTGTTGCGACCTACTATGCATCGCGGCATCTGGTTAAGGATACTGCTGCAAACAGTGCCGTGTTAGCGCTCACGCTTGGATTTCCAAATGCTGCCGCGGTGGGCATTCCTCTCCTCCAGGCTGTTTATGGCCCTCAGGCCTCCGTCACTGTTGCCGTTGCCCTCGCGGTTGGTGCGATTACGATCACCCCAATTACTCTTGTAATTCTGGAAAGCGGTACCAGTGCCGGTCGGGCAGTTTCTCACGCGGCTCGCATCCGTGCATCCCTGTGGAGTGCTCTCAAGAACCCGGTATTCTGGGCTCCTGTGCTCGGTGTCGTTGTAGCGGTCGTCAAATTCCACGTGCCAGTTTATGTTGAGAAGGGCCTGATCATTCTCGGCGCGGCGACCGAAGGCACCGCATTGTTCGTGACCGGCCTCATTGTATCGGCGCAGCGTTTCACCCTGAACTGGAGTGTAGGACGGGCTGTCTTAGCCAAGAATGTGATCCAGCCCGCTCTCTGTCTTGCAGTGGTGTTTCCATTGGCTATGCCTGTGGAACAGACCAGATACGTGGTCTTGCTGAGTGCCATTCCCTGCGGTTTCTTCGGCATTCTCTTCGGCGAAAGTTTTGACGCAACTCCGGAAGTGGCGAGTTCGAGCCTCATTGCGAGCACTGTCCTCAGTATCTTCACACTGACGGGATGGATCGTTCTTCTCGGCCACTTACGTTAGGACGGCGTATGTTTCACTGCGAAGCTCATTTTGTTCGAACGCACGATCTGCTCGAGATAGACGCGAAACAGCTCCTCTCTTCCCAAGCGTCTGCGCCGAAATGGGTCGAGGGGGAGTTGCGAGAGAGCCCGTTTGCGGTTGTTCGCCGAGGTCTAGCCGCGGGGTATGAGATTCCAATCGGTGTCCGTGGAACGGGAAGAAATCAACGCTGGGCCGCTTTCTGCCATCCGAGGTTCGTAAAGAACATTCTCACGCCCCCGCAGCTGCTAACCCGCGCGATTTCCATTTCTAGAACAAATGCCATCCCTGCTCTTCGCGCCTTAGGCCTTCTCAAAGAACGCTGGAAGGACCTCGTCCTTCCTTGGGGCCCGGGGGGCAGCGTTGGCTTCGAGCTGGCGAGCGGCAGGCACGTGGTAACGCCAGAAAGCGATCTGGATATTGTCATTTATGCAGAAAGGCGCGTGACGGCAGAGGAAGCAAAGTCCCTTTGCGATCGCGCGATGAACCTTCCTGCAGTCGTTGATATTCGTGTGGAAACGCTTGTATGCGGTTTTTCCCTGAAAGAGTTCGCTGGCCGGGGCCCCGCAGCGATCCTCCTGCGCCTACCGAGAGGGTTTGTACTCGCGAAAGATCCCTGGGGCGATGAAATCGGAAGCATGGATCCGAATTACGCCGCTGGAACATCAATTCTCCCCATCAGAGACTGCGGGCGTCTTCTGAAAAACGGGTGTCGCCGTACCGATGTGCAAATGAATCGACGAAAAGGAGCAGCAAAATGAGCAATCCAATGAAATGTATACGCTTCGTAGGAGGAACGTTTCTGTCCCTCTTCTTCGCGGTATCGCTAATGACGTGTCGCGCGGGGTCAGCACAGAATGAGGGGCGCCGGATCCGGAATATTGTTCTGGTTCACGGTGCGTGGGCGGATGGTTCGGGCTGGAAGGGTGTTTACGACATCCTTGTCAAGGATGGCTATAACGTCAGCATCGTCCAGGAGCCGGAGACGTCCTTTAAAGATGATGTGGCTGCCACGAAGCGCGCCCTGGCTCAACAAGATGGACCGTGCATTCTTGTCGCGCACAGCTATGGGGGAGCCGTAATTACCGAAGCCGGAACGGATCCATCGGTTGCCGGATTGGTGTACGTCGCGGCGCACATGCCAGACGCTGGCGAGAACGAGGCGGACGACGGTAAGCGCTTCCCAAGCGACCTCAGCAAGTCTGGTGCGATAAGGAAGACACCGGACGGTTTCACTTACCTCGACCCTGCGCAGTTTCATGAGTACTTCGCAGCCGACCTGTCCCCGGAGCAGGCCGCTCTCATGGCGCGATCGCAGGTGCTTAACTTTGCGGACAATTTCAAAGCGGTCATCACCGCGGCTGCGTGGAGAAGCAAACCAAGCTGGATGGTGGTAGCGGGAGCGGACAGAACCATCAACCCCGACCTCGAACGCTGGTACGCCACGCGAGCCAGCAGCCACAAGGTCGAAGTGGCGGGCGCCAGCCACTCAGTCTACATCTCACATCCCAAGGAAATCGCAGATACGATTGAGAGTGCAGCACGTGCGGTCTCCAAGTAGCTCGGACTCCGCAAGGAGGCGCCACACTCGAAGGAACTAAGTTACTGTCCGAGGCAGAAACATCCAGCAATCAGGAGGGTTCTATGCCCTTGTTTACCGTCACGATGAAGTCCAACAGGTCAACCAGCGAGAAAGACCGTCTTTCCGGAGCCATCCAGGCTGCAAGCATTGCTGCTGGATATCCAGAAGACGACCTTTTCCAACGTTTCCTATCGTTGGGACCAAGTGACCTCAGGGTTGATCTGTACTATCCCGCACTCCCCAAGCCGCGCACCGACCAGATGTTGATGATTGAAGTGCTGGTATCTTCAGGGACTGTCACCAATAGGAAAAAAGGTCTTGTTGCCGCCCTGGTCGAAAAACTTGGCGAAGCAGGCATCGACCCAAACGACATAATGGTGTTCTTCTTGGAGGCCGATCGTGCGAGCGGATCATTTGGTGGCGGCCGGTCCGCACCGCCTGTTGCCCTCGCGGCCGAAACAGGACAGCAATAGGCGGGAACCGGTCGCCTGGAAACATCTTCCCTTATCGATTTGGAGAGAAATTGTATGCCAAAGACTCCGTACTTCCGACTGCTGCTTCGATTCTGTGGAATTGGACTCCTGTTGTTCACGGGATTGCAGTTCGTCCGGCCCGAACTAAGGAATCCGCCGGTCACTGCCGAGATACAGGCTCCCGCTGAGGTCAAGGCGATCTTCAAACACTCCTGCTATAACTGCCATTCCAACGAAACGCAATTGGCGTGGTTTGATCGAGTCGTGCCGGCCTGCTGGATCGTTGCCCGAGACGTACATCGGGCCAGGGCGCACCTGAACTTCTCAGAGATCGGAGCGCTTCCGGAAGAGCAGCAGAAGTTGGCGTTATTCGACGCGTTCAATCAGATTCGACTCGGCGCAATGCCTCTGCCCTCGTATCGAGCGGCGCACCCAAACTCCGCTGTCACTCCGGAACAGTTGGCGATTCTACGGAACTATCTGACACCCAGATCGCAGGAACCTCCAGCCACTGTCTTGGCAGTCCAGGCAGCAGATCGCGAATACATTCGCTGGATCGAGGACAACGGAACAGTCCGCAGCGTTCAGAACACGCTTGGGGGTGTCCCCTTTCATCCCGAGTACAAGACTTGGAAACAGATCGGCAGTACGGAACGAATCGAAAACAACACCATACGCGCTGTTCTCGGTAATGATCTTGCGGTGAAAGCAATCGCGGACAACCGGATCAATCCATGGCCGGACGGAGCCATGATCGGAAAGGTCACCTGGCATGAACAACAGAACCCGGACGGTGTAGTTCAGCCCGGACAGTTCGTTCAGGTCGAATTAATGATTCGAGATCACGAGAAATATCGCTCGACGGCAGGATGGGGCTGGGGCCGATGGATCGGTATGGACCTGAAGCCCGACGGCGAAACGTTGGACTTCGCAAATACTCACTGCGTCGACTGTCATCACGCGGTTGAGCGAAACAACTATGTATTCACGATGCCGATCAAGAATCAACAAGGAGATGCGCAGTGAAAACCATCCGGGTGCTTGCCGCGGCTCTGCTGCTGATGCTCATAGGATGCTCGGAACCGAACGCACGGGTGATAACGCGGTTCAATCGTAGCGCTGAAGTATCCGGAGGATTGCCCTACAACCCACTCCAGTGGGAGGTCATCGCATCCACACTCAACCATAACGATCACACTTTGGCCACGGTTCTGGGCAATGAGCGAGCCATCGCCTACGCACGCAAGAACGCCTCGCATGAATATCCAGCGGGATCTGTCCTGTCCGTAATCACATGGTCTCAAGAGGAAGACCCTCGGTGGTTTGGTGGAAACATACCGGGCAACGTGCGATCCGTGGAGTTCCTAGAAGTGCAATCCGGTCAGGATCGCGGGACCTACGTGTACAGCCTGTATGGCGGTTCGCCCTTGAGAAAGCTGATCTTTACAGAGGAAAAGTCCCCGACGGGCCGAGCGGCATATATTGTCGAACAACGTGCAGCAGTCATGCCCTGAAAATTCCCGACGCATAAGGAGGGCTGCAGGTCCAGTCGAAGAGGCCGCATAGTGCGTCCGATAGACAGGATCGAGTTTTGCTATGAGTCTGGCATTTTTGTTTCCAGGACAAGGGTCGCAAGTTCCGGGCATGCTGCACGCCCTTCCGGATCATCCGTCCATCGCACGGACGCTCGATGAGGTGAGCGAAGCTCTGGGAAAAAATGTGCTGGATCTTGACTCCCCGGCGGCTCTTCGATCAGCGGTTTCGGTCCAACTAGCATTACTGGCCTCCGGTGTCGCCGTGGCACGCGCTCTGGTGGCAGAAGGTGTAGTGCCGGAAGCGGTTGCGGGCATGTCGGCGGGCGCCTTTGCCGCCGCAGTGGTGGCCGGCGTTCTGAACCTTGCCGATGGAGTTCGGCTGCTGAAGCTGCGGGCGGAGAGGATGGTGGAACTTTATCCCAAAGGATACGGTCTCGCAGCCATAGTCGGGTTGACAGAGAAACAGGTATCCGCACTGGTCGAAGAA